>OGRI01000684.1_pt1 | contig 33063 bp, 22 predicted proteins | sample 1553391 | NCBI WGS metagenome assembly OGRI01 (sample SAMEA2580052, study PRJEB22360) | human gut metagenome | reverse complement strand
AAATGGCGGGACAGGGGCACCCCGTCCCGCCAGAAAACTAATTCGTTTCTAAGCTGCTATCCATTATTTTTTCAAATCCGGATAACTCTTGATTACTTCGCTCTTGAAGTTGTCAATTGCTTTCTCTTTGCTAACTTTGCCTTGATAGTAATCTTTCATCTTAGCCATCAAGCTCTCGATGTACATCTGGTCATAAGGAGATACGTTGCTGCAATTGATGTTGTCTGCTGCTGCACTCAAAGCTTTTACAAGAGACTGTCCGCCAAGGAAGTCAGAAGTAACATTTTTCTCTTCCAACATCTTGTTTGCTTCTTTGTTGTTTACGAAATCAGAAGTATCTTTGCTGATGTTGAACATGATGTCTTTATCACAGCAGAGTTTCTTCATGATGTCTGCAACCAATTTTGCATTATCTGTTCCATTTGCTCCACAGATGAAGGAACCGCCCCAGTTGAATGCCTGTGGTCCAGTTACTACAGCCCAATCACCGTAGCTTCCGCCCGGTGTGAAGGAACCATCATCATTTTTCTTAGCACCGGATCCTTCTGCCATGGAGAAGTTGATGCCCCATGCTGGCATAAAGTAACCAAATACTTTACTATCTTTGCCCATATCAGCAGTCCACTCTTCAGCCCAAAGGCTTGTTCCGTTGTTATAACCTTTGTCAGTATACTCTTTTGTTGTGTCAATCCATTTTTCGATAGATGGATCAATCTGAATAACACCTTCATCATTTACACATTTCTGGCTTACATTGTTTGAGTATACACGAAGTGCATCATCATAACCGGAAAGCATCTTGTATCCTTTTCCTTTCAAAGTCTCAGCTGCTGCTGCGAATTTATCCCAGTCAGATACCTGTTCCTGAATCTTTTCGATGTCATCCGTTCCAAATACTTCTTTTGCGATAGAACGACGATAAACAAATCCACCAGGGCAGCCCTGCCATGAAACAGCACGAAGAGTACCATCTCTCTTTGTAGCAGCTTGTTTTGTGTAATCATACATCTGACTCAAATCATCATCGGTAAGTCCAAGTGATTTAATATCAAGAGCCATATCTGTATTTGTGTACTTGTTTACATAATCCATCTCGCAGAGGAACATGTCAATTTTGTCATCTGCACTTGCACTGTCCTGTTTTTCAAAGCAGCATCCAGTTTCTTCTGATAAACACCACCTTCGTTTGTGTTTGTCACGAATTTAACTTTTACATCGCCGATACTCTTTGTATCCTTGTTGTAATCCGGATAATACTTTTCAAAACGCTCTTTGAACTCTGTGTTCCAAACATAAATGTTAAGAACTTTTCCGCCACCATCAGCTACTGTTTCCACTTTTGCTGAATCGTTGCTCTTTGATGAATCACTTGCATCCTTGTTGCTGTCACTTCCGCCACATCCGGTAATTGAGCCAACTACCATAGCCATAGACAATGCCAGCGCTAACCATTTTTTCCTCATAAATCAATACCCTCCTAAAATAATAATTTTTTATTCTTCCACGAATTTCTTCATGAAAGTTGTGAACAGTTTCGTGTCATTCCTTTAAGAAATAACGTTTATTATTTCATCGAAAGAACCGAACATCCTCGTATTAATTCTCCTTGTACATCAAGTCTTTCAACAAGTGCAAGTTCTGGCTGTTCAATCAGCTCTACTAACTTTGTCGCTGCAACTCTTCCGATTTGTTCTGTATTCTGCCGGTAAGTCGTTATCTTCGGCTCAATCACACGGGCAATTCTTTGTCCGTCATAACCGGCTACTGAGATATCGTTAGGAATCGTAAGTCCTTTACTTCGAATCACATTAATACCTCCGATACAAGAAAAATCATCCGGATAAACAATACAAGTAGGTCTATCTTCCAATGATAATAATTCGTGAGTAATTTTTGCCGATACATCCGGTGCGTGGTAAATACCTTCCCGAATATATCTGTCTTCGGTTTCTATCCCATACCTTTTCATCGTCCGCAAAAAACTTCCGATACGGCTTCGAGTAACAAAAGAATCCGCACCGTGGATATAAGCAATTTTCTTATGTCCACATTGTATAATGTAAGAAACCAATTGTTCCATTCCTCTAATGTTGTCCGACATAACACATGCCTTGTCATTAAATATATAATCGATTGTCACAACCGGTATACCACTTTGCAGCAATTCTTTTACTTCTTCCGCTTCAAAATCCACACAAGCAACAATCACACCATCGACTCCGCGATATTTGCTATGTTCACTATAGGACAATTCACTCTTTCCCACATGCCTTCCCAAAAAGGTTATATCATATCCCTTTTCTTCCACTCCCTGTCGGAAGCTGTCAAGCACCGGCGAAAAATATGAATGGGTCAAACCACTTCGCGCTTCATCCGCAAATAGCACTCCAATGTTATAGGTACGGTTTGTCTTCAGTGCACGAGCGGATGAGTTTGGTACATAGCCCATCTTCTTAGCTACCTCAAGTACCCGTTCTTTTGTCGAAGTACTTATATCAGTGCGTCCATTCAATGCTTTGCTTACTGTCGCAATCGATACACCGCATGTCTCTGAGATGTCTTTCATTGATACCATAAGCATTCCTCGTTTTTCGTAATCGTTTTCGTAATTCTAATGTACCACACTTTTCACAAAGAGTCAATACTAATTTATTTTTTTTTGTTGGAATTGCACAAATATCTTGCTTGCATTTCCCTTCAACTTCCTATATAATGAAATTATCACGAAATCGTTTTCGTAAGTCCCCAGGTTATCAAAGTCAACGATTTTTTGTGCTTGCACGAAAGAAACGTTGACCTTGATAACCGCAAAATATGAGGAAGAAGCGATTTGTGCAACAAATCTGCGGATTCCGAATATTTTCAGGAGTGCGTAAGCTGTGCAAGCTACGGAGCACTCCGTCTGGGGACGTTATGCTAATACTATTATAAGGATGCTTTGCAAAGCATCGGAATGGAGGTTCTATGAAATTCGGAAAATTTGATGACGCCAATCGTGAATATGTGATTACAACTCCCAAAACACCACTGCCTTGGATTAACTATTTAGGCAGCACGGATTTCTTTTCTTTGATTTCCAACACCGGTGGCGGATACAGTTTCTATAAAGATGCAAAGTTGTTGCGCTTGACACGTTACCGCTACAACAACATTCCAAACGATGAGGGTGGCCGTTACTTCTATATAAAAGACGGTGATACCGTATGGAATCCCGGTTGGATGCCAGTCAAAACAGATTTGGATTCCTATGAATGCCGCCACGGCATGGGTTACACCCGCTTTATATCTGAGAAAGATGGAATCAATGCAAATCTTTTGACTTTTGTTCCGGTTCACGACAATTGTGAAATCAATGAAATCACAATTACCAACACAACAGATTGCGAGCGCACCATAACTTTATTTTCCTATATTGAGTTCTGTCTCTGGAATGCAATGGATGATATGACAAACTTCCAGCGAAACTTAAATACCGGAGAAGTAGAGATTATCGGCTCCCGCATTTACCACAAAACAGAATACCGCGAGCGCCGCAACCATTATGCGGTCTTTGCCGTAAATCATGATATTGACGGATTTGATACAAGCCGCGACGCCTTTCTTGGTGCATACCGCAGTGCTGCAGACCCTCTTGCCATCGAACAGGGAAATGCTACCGATTCGATCGCAAGCGGCTGGTATCCGATTGGTTCACACCAGATTAATCTGACACTGAAACCGGGTGAATGTGAGACACTTGTATTCGTTCTCGGCTACTGCGAAAATGACCCGGATGATAAATTTGAAGCACCAAATGTAATTAACAAAAAACCGGCAGACGAACTGCTTAACAAATACCAAACGAAAGAGCAGGTAAGCGATGCCTTCCACGAATTGAATGAGCATTGGAACCGTCTCCTCTCCCACTATACGGTGAAGTCAGGGGATGAAAAATTAAACCGCATGGTAAATATCTGGAACCAGTATCAGTGCATGGTTACCTTTAATATGTCGCGTTCCGCTTCTTATTATGAGTCCGGAATCGGACGAGGCATGGGATTCCGTGATTCCTGTCAGGATTTACTTGGCTTTGTCCACCTGATTCCGGACCGCGCCAGAGAGCGAATCATCGATATCGCATCCACACAGTTTGCTGACGGCAGTGCTTACCACCAGTATCAGCCATTAACAAAAAAAGGAAACAGTGATATCGGTAGCGGATTCAACGATGATCCATTGTGGCTGATTGCCGGAACTTCCGCTTACATCCGTGAAACCGGTGATTTCTCCATTTTGGACGAAACCGTTCCTTATGATAATGATTTTAGCGTGGCAACAAGTTTGTTTGAACATCTGACACGCTCCTTTAACTACACAGTCAACCACAAAGGACCGCACAATCTTCCATTGATTGGACGCGCCGACTGGAACGACTGCCTGAACTTGAACTGCTTCTCCAAAGAACCGGGCGAATCCTTCCAGACCTTTGGCCCTAGCGAAGGACCGGTTGCTGAATCGGTATTTATTGCCGGTATGTTTGTCAAATACGGTAAAGAATACGCTGACCTCTGCGCCGCAATTAATAAACCGGAAGAAGCCAAAAGAGCCAGAGAAGAAGTTGAAAAAATGGTCGCAGCCATTGAAGAAAGCGGTTGGGACGGCGAATGGTTCTTACGTGCTTACGACGCAGACGGCAACAAAGTCGGTTCCAAAGAATGTGAAGAGGGACAGATTTATATTGAACCTCAGGGCTTCTGTGTATTGGCAGGTGTCGGCGTAGAAAACGGTCTTGCTAAAAAAGCATTGGATTCCGTAAAAGAAAAACTGGATACCAAATATGGTATTGTGCTTTTGCAGCCACCATATACAAAATACTATGTAAACCTTGGTGAGATTTCTTCTTATCCGCCGGGATACAAAGAAAATGCCGGTATCTTCTGTCACAATAACCCTTGGATTTCCGCTGCTGAAACACAGATTGGACGCGGTGACAGAGCTTTTGAAATTTACCGCAAAACCTGCCCGGCTTATTTAGAAGAAATCAGTGAAATCCATCGCACCGAACCGTATGTCTATTCCCAGATGATTGCCGGAAAAGATGCTAAGACATTTGGTGAGGCGAAAAACAGCTGGCTCACAGGAACTGCCGCCTGGACCTTCTTAAATGTATCCCAATTCATTTTAGGTGTTGAGCCAACATTAAAAGGATTGAGCGTGAATCCATGTATTCCGAAAAACTTTGGTGACTTTACAATTACCCGTACATTCCGCGGTGTTGAATACAACATTGAAGTAAAGAATCCGGATAATATTGAAAAGGGTGTAAAGGAATTAATTGTTGACGGACAAAGTCTTGGACAGACAACCGTAATTCCGTATGACGCATCCAAAAAACAAGTTTCTGTAACCGTACAAATGGGTTAATTAAAAAAAGCCCTGCCGTGCAGTAAACCACACGGCAGGTCTTTTTTTCTTTTAGCTCCACTGAGCATCAAACAAATTCTTATAAAATCCATTTGCAGCTAACAGTTCTTCATGATTTCCCTGCTCCACGATTTTTCCATCCCGCATCACAAGAATCACATCTGCTTCCTGAATGGTTGACAAACGATGCGCCACTAGGAAACTCGTTCTACCCTGCATCATCGTAGCAAACGCCTTCTGAATCCTCATCTCGGTGCGCGTATCAATGGATGAAGTTGCCTCATCCAAAATCAGCATTGGCGGCAGACAAAGCATTACTCTCGTAATACATAACAACTGTTTCTGTCCTGCCGACAAACTTCCGCCATCTTCACCAATCACGGTATCATAACCGTTTGGAAGTCTCTTAATAAAACTATGTGCATGACTTGCCTTTGCCGCTGCTAACACTTCATCGTCCGTCGCATTCTCACGCCCCATCACGATATTTTCCCGGATGGTTCCCTGCTTTAACCACGTTTCCTGAAGCACCATACCATAATTAGCACGAAGGCTCTCTCTCGTCACTTTCCGGATATCTTTTTCACTTACTTTAATTGCACCGGAATTTACATCATAAAACCGCATCAAGAGATTAATTAACGTCGTTTTACCACAGCCGGTAGGACCAACAATTGCTACACGCTGTCCAGGCTTTACCTGTAAATTAAAATGCTCAATCAATTTCTGATTCGGCTCATAAGAAAAATACACATCTTCAATTTCTACTTTTCCATCTGCTTTGCCAAGTTTTATGGCATCTTCTGAATCCGGAATCTCCGGTGTTTCTTCAATCAACTCAAGCACTCGTCCGGCACAGGCAATCGCATTTTGAAGCTCTGTCACGACACCTGAAATTTCGTTAAATGGTTTTGTATACTGGTTTGCGTAACTTAAGAAACAGGAAAGCTGCCCAACCGAAATACCGCCCTGAATCGCGAAAAAGGCACCAAACACACCAACTGCCGCATACACAAGCGCATTGACAAAACGAGTGGACGGATTGGTAATGGATGAGAAAAAGGTTCCCTGAAGCGAATACTTAGAAAGACGGTCATTAATTTCATCAAAACGGTCTCCTACTTCATTCTCCTGTCCAAATGCCTGAACTACCTTCTGATTGCCAATCATTTCTTCGATCAGTGCCGTCTGCTCTCCTCTGGTCTCTGACTGCATACGAAACATCTGATATGTTCTTTTTGCAATAAATGCCGCCACAAATAAAGACACCGGTGTCAGAACCACAACAACTAATGCAATCGGCACACTGACACTAAGCATAAAGCCAAGCGTTCCTAAAATCGTAATTACGCCGGTAAACAACTGGGTAAATCCCATCAACAATCCGTCGGCAAACTGGTCGGCATCTGCAATAACACGGCTCACAATTCCACCATAAGAATGACTGTCAATGTAACTAAGCGGAAGTACCTGAATTTTCTCAAAAGCATCCGTACGAATATCACGCACAACACTGTAAGTGATTTTGTTATTGGCAACATTCATCACCCACTGTGCCACCATCGTAAGCAAAATAGCAATTCCGATTTTCACACAAATGTGATAAACACCGGCAAAATCAACTTGTCCTTTTCCTACAATCAAATCCACTGCTTGTCCGGTAAGAATCGGCACGTAAAGGGTAAGCACAACCGTAATCAGCGCCAGTACAAGAGAAACAATCAGGAAAAACCGGTAGCGGCGGATATAATGCAGCACCTTTTTTATCGTTTCCTTCTGCGTCATGACTATCTTGCCCCCTTTCCGTATTGGGATTCATAAATTTCCCGATAGACCTCACAGGAATCAATCAGCGTATCATGCGTTCCCATTCCTACAATCACGCCATCATCAAGCACAACAATCTTATCCGCATTCCGCACCGAAGCCGCACGCTGGGAAACAATAAAGAGTGTCATATCTTTTAATTCTTCGCGAATTGCCTTTCTAAGAGCGGCATCCGTTGCATAATCAAGTGCCGAAGCACTATCATCCATAATCAATATTTCCGGTCTTCTCACCAGCGCTCTAGCAATCGTCAGACGCTGTTTTTGTCCACCAGAGAAATTTCGTCCTCCCTGCTCCACAACCGAATCCAGCCCATCCGGTTTTCCAAGAACAACTTCTTTTGCCTGAGCAATTTCAAGCGCCTTCCACATTTCCTCTTCCGTTGCATCCTTTTTGCCCCATTGCAGGTTGGATCGGATGGTTCCTTCAAACAAAACGGCTTTCTGAAGCACAACACCAATCCGATTTCTCAACAAGGCAAGTGACTGCTTATGAACCTCTACGCCATCAACGAGTAATTTACCGGATGTAATATCATAAAATCTCGGAATCAAATGAACTAACGATGTTTTTCCGGAACCGGTACCCCCGATAACGCCAACGGTCTCTCCCTTTTTCACGGAAAAATGAATATCGGTAAGGGATTCCGTATGGGTTCCCGGGTAGACAAGACCAACATGTTCAAATGAAACAGCAATGTCTCCATCCCCTGGCTTTGTCTCCTCATTCGGCGTAGAAAGTCCCGGTTCTCTCTCAAAGACTTCCTGCACACGGTCACCACATGCAATCGCTTTGTTTACCATAACAATCATGTTTGCCAGTTTGATTAATTCTACCAAAATCTGTGCCGTATAATTAACTAACGCAACCACCTGTCCCTGAGACAGATAACCGGCATCTACTTTCAGCGCACCAATCCAGATTAACGCAATTACTCCAACATTGATAATCAGATAGGTAATCGGGTTTGTAAGTGCGGAAACTCTTCCCACTACCATCTGGAACTTATTTAATGCCTGATTTTCTTCCGCAAATTTTTCCTTCTCCTGTTCCTGCTTATTAAAAGCACGCTGCACACGGACACCGGACAAATTCTCACGGGTTCTTCCTAACAGTTTATCAAGTGCCTCCTGCACACGGCGGTACATCGGAATACTGACAAACATCACACCGAAAATAACGATTGATAATAATGGAATGACAACTACAAAAACAAGCGCAGCCTTGACATCAATTGTAAACGCCATAACCATCGCACCGAGCACTACAAACGGCGAACGCAAAAACAAACGAAGTGCCATATTAACAGCTGCCTGTAACTGGTTCGTATCACTTGTCAAACGGGTAATCAATGTAGAACTTCCTACCTGGTCAACATCTCCAAACGATAAGGACTGAATATGACGGAACAACGCCTGTCTCAGTCCGGCGGCAAATCCCACAGCTGCTTTCGCCGCAAAATACTGCGCCACAAGAGCAGCGGTCAAACCAACCGCTGCCAAAAGAACCAATATACCTCCCATCCATCCAATAAAACCATAATCTCTGCTTCCGATTCCATGGTCAATAATTGCTGCCATAACAAGCGGTACAAATAATTCTAACGTCGCCTCAAACAATTTAAACAACGGGGCGAAAATACACTCTTTTTTGTATGAACTTAAAAACTTAAATAACTGCTTCACACTTTCCTCCTAGTGGTAAATTTTCGTCTCCCTGCATTGCTAACTGTGCTTTTACAAGTCGATAATAAATACCTCTCTTTGCAATCAATTCTTCATGAGACCCCACTTCCGCAACACGATGTCCGTCAATTACAACAAGTCTGTCTGCATGTTTTAGCGTTGAAAGACGATGCGCAATCGCAAAGGTAGTACGCCCCTTGGTCAAACGCTCCAATGCTTGTTGTATCATAAATTCACTCTCCGTGTCAAGACTTGCCGTTGCTTCATCTAAAATTAACAGTCTAGGTTCATTCAAAATTGCTCTCGCAATCGCAATCCGCTGTCTCTCTCCACCGGACAAACTGTGTCCTTTTTCTCCCACATATGTATTATAGCCATCCGGCGTCTGTGATATAAATTCATGTGCATTTGCCGTTTTTGCCGCCATTATTACTTCTTCTAACGAGGCATCCGGTCTGGCAAAACGGATATTTTCAAGAATTGTCCCGGAGAATAAAAATGTCTCCTGTAACACCACACCAATTTGTGAATGAAAATAATCCGACTGGATTTCCTTTATATTATGCCCATCGACCAATAATTTACCATCATCCACCTCATAAAGACGCATAATCAGATTGATAATCGTAGACTTTCCGGTTCCGGATGCGCCTACAATACCAATCATTTCCCCTTTCTTTATCGTAAGATTCAAATCTTCCAAAACCGGCTGATACGATTTGTAACCAAACGAGGCATGCTCAAACCGGATTTCTCCTTCCACATCAAGGCGAATCGGCTTTTGCACATCCTCAATAAAAGGTTCCTGTGTCAAAACATCATTGATTCTTTCCATACTGCTAATCAGATTCATCAGTTCCCTCGGCATATTTGTCATCCAATTTAGGTACATATATAAAAGCTGTGTATATGTTACAAACTGTAGCAGTTCACCGGTCGTCATCCTGCCGCCTAATACATCCAATCCACCAAAATAAATCACAAGGAACACACCAGCTCCCATCAAAAGGCTTACCATCGGCATAAACACAGCCCAAAACACTTCATTTTTTGTCTGTACACGACAGAACTCATCCGTAAGCATATTAAATTTATCTCGCTCATTTTCTTCTTTTCCATAGGATTTCACCACGCGCATACCGGATATCACATCCTGCAAACTGCTGTTTACCTCATCGCTCTTCTTAAACTGCAAATGAAACCGTCTGTGAATATTCTTTCGGAACGCATACGTCACAAATACTGCCGCCGGAATGAAAACAAACGCAAGCAGTGCAAGTTTTACATTGAGTAACACCATAAAAATAATGTCACAGGCAAAAATAAAACAGACCGTAAACATATTACAGAAAGTTCGCTCCATAAATTCACGAATCTTTCCCGTATCAAAAACAATTCGGTTCATCAATTCGCCCGGCCTTCTGTCATTGATAAAATTCAGCGATAAAATCTGAATGTGGGAAAACATCCGCTGCCGCAAATCTTTTGAAATAGTTGCGCCTAAAACCGTACAGTAATACGTTTTTAAAATGTTAATCACAACAATTCCGACACTTAACAAAAACATGATGCCAAGGCAGATAAAAGCGGTTGAAATTCCACCCTCTCTGCGTTTCAAAACATCGTCCACCAAATGCTTTTGTATTTCCGGATTCAAGAGTGTCACAACGGCAGCCAGAATCATTAACACAATGATCCCCGCAAACTTTCTCTTATACGGTGCCGCCATTTTCAAAAAGCCTTTCCAGAACCCGCCCTCTTTGGAGCAATGCGGACAATATTTCGTACCCGGTATCGCATGGTGGCATTTCGGACATATTTTCTCGTATTCCGTACTGACTACCTCTTCCTCTCTGCCGGATGCCAGAATATGGATTCCTCTGGCAATGTAAGCATAACGCGATAAATGTCTCGCCGAATAATGAACAATGTGCTTTGGCACACCGTCAAAATTGATTACTAAAAGTCCGCCACCGATTTTTGCCTCTGCTTTTACATCGATACATTTGGAAACATCGTATTCCTGTTTGATACTGCCCTTTTCCACAACAAAAAGTCTGCGGTTTGTGACAATAAAAAAGGAGTCTTCCAAAAAATTTCCGGCATCATCAATATCGACCGGAACCGCATAGTAAATGCGTTCATTGTCCGTAAGCGAAATAACCTGCTCTGCCTCTTTTGGCAGTTCATATCTTAAAATCATACTGCTACCTCAAACTTTCTATCCTACAAGAACAAATCCAGTTTTCTTTGTTCCTTCTGCGAAAGAGCAAATACATCCCGTATCTCAAACCGGTTTTCATCCAAATCAGTGATGAGAAGACGGCAGTCACTTAACCGAACCACCGCATTACTTCCCATGTTAATCGTAAAGCGACACTCCCCACGGTCGGTCATAACATGAAAATAGGCATAACCATACTCATCCTTGATATCCAGAATCTTCTGAATTACCGGGGTAAAATAATGAAGATTTAACTGCTCCAAAAGCATTTTTCTCGTTTTCTTATCTACCTCTTTGATATTTTTTATTACCCCAATTTCATGGGAGCGTTCTTCTACCGTCCGAATCGAAAGAAAAGAATCCGGCTCAGTAAATGGAAACAGGCGAATCACCTGAATCCTATCCCACTTCTTTCCCTCGTAAGAAAGAGATAAAAAGCCGCCCTCTGTTCTCTCAAAAACAGCATTGTCCTGATTCAGATAGTGAATTGCCGTCATTTCCTCGACTTCATTTTCCATATTTGTGATGACTTGATTTTCACTCATAACGATTCCCCTTTCAAAGCCAGTGATTTCGTCTGTAACTCCATCAGTTTATAATAAATTCCCTGTTTCTTTTCCAATTCCTTATGCGTACCCTCTTCGACGATTTTTCCACCATCAATTACAACTAAATGGTTCGCATCCCGCAGTGTGGAAAGGCGGTGTGCAATGGACAATGTCGTCCTTCCCTTCACCAGATAATTGAGTGAATTTTGGATTGCTTTCTCGGTTTCCGTATCCACACTTGCCGTCGCTTCATCTAAAATCAAAATTTTCGGATTTGCTAAAATTGCTCTGGCAATCGAAATCCTCTGTTTTTCACCGCCCGACAAGTCTTTACCCGATGCTCCAATCACGGTATCATAACCATCCGGCATATTGGCGATAAATTCATGCGCACTTGCTAAAATTGCAGCCTGCACTACATCTTCTCTCGTCGCCTCTGGATTCGCATAAGCGATGTTGTCCGCCACCGTTCCCATAAAAATATAAGTGTCCTGTGATACCATCGCCACATTTTTCCGTAAATCATGAAAAGCTAATTCCTTTACCGGAATACCATCCAGATAAATTTCTCCCTCATCCACATCATAAAGACGCGAAATCAAATTTACAAGCGTCGTTTTTCCGGCACCGGAACGCCCCACAATGCCAAGCATTTCACCGGGATTTACATGAAGGCTGATATCTTTCAAAACCGGATGATTTGTCTCGTAGCCAAAACTCACATGAGAAAGTGTAATTTCTCCCTTTGGATTTTTAATCTGCTTCGGATTTTCCACTTCTTCAATCTCTGGAATGGCATCCATAATTTCAAACATGCGTTGGGCAGCATTGATACTGTCCGACCACATCTGAAATACACGGGAGAAGAAATTCATCGGTCCGTTTAACTGCCCCACATAACCAACAAACGTAATCAAAACACCAAGTTCCACGGTATGCGTATTCAGAAGCAGAATCACACCGACAATCCAAACCCAGATATTTGAAATCTCCTGCACTAAATTATATAAAATCGTAAATTTATTATTGTATTTTACAATGCGTATTTCCGCCTCTTTCAGACGCTCATTTGGCGCTTTGAAACGCTCTTTTTCCTGCTTTTGCTGTCCGAAAGCTTTTACCACACGAGAACCGGTCAAATTGTCATTGACACGGTTATTTACCGCACGCTCTGCCCGATGGCGTCTACCAAACAAACTCCACAATTTCGGCTTTAATTTCACGCTCATAAAAACTAACAGTGGCAGCAGAATACAGGCTACCAGTGCCATCTGCCAATTCAAACGGAACATAACCGTAAACGTAGCAAGAATGGTAAAGCCATGCACAAATATGTACGGAAATCCATCTAAGAAAAAGTCGGTCACACGGTTTGCATCACTTAACACACGTGTCATAAGTCCACCGGTCTGCTTGCTTGTAAAAAATCCAAGTGACAATCTTCCCATATTGGAAAATACATCCTGCTTCATGTCACGCACAGTCGCTGCAACCACCTGTGCCATCAAAGTTCCCTGTACCAACTGGACGCCCTGCTGTACAAGTTTTGACAATACCATTACAAGCACAAGCATCAAAAGAGCAAAACCATACCGCCCGATTTCACTTTGTGAAACTTTCCCCGGCAGAATCTCATCATACAATACCGTACCGCTTAAATAAGGCCATACAAGATTCAATCCGGCCGCCAGAAAATAGCAGGCAAAAATAATAATAACCTTAAAACGGTACTGAAGAAAATATTTCATCGTTCTTCCAAAAATCGAACGTTTATTCATGCACTTCGGACAGATTTTTCTTTTTGGATCCGGGTACATCGTTCCACACTTTGGACAATACTGTGCTTTCTGCTCCTGAATATCCGCAGACGCTTCCACTTCTTCTGCTTCCTCTGGATATTTTTTTATCTTATTATAACTTTTACGAAACAAATTCATCTGTTCAAAATACAGATTTGTCAGCGCCGCTAATAAAAGTGGTTTGCCCTTATAATCAATTGTGACTAGATTTGTCGCGAGCTGCTTTTCCACTCTCATATGCGAAGTATCCGCCAAATCAAACCATTCCAGCATGTATTCTTTTTCATCCTCTGCATACTGCATATCTGCCGTCTTCGTTCCACGGAAATAGCGAACCGTCATCTGTTCATGGCGGCTCTTGGCAACGCCGATTTTCGTACTTGTCAAGAACAAATATCCACTGATATATTCCGAATCAAAAGATAAATCAAACGGACAAACATCTAAAATATCATCGGATTTTATTTGATATGCCAAAAGCGTATTTAATACCTGCTTTGGCAGTTGATTTTTCTTCATGATAATTCCCCCTGCTTTCATTAACTACTCTTTTGGCTATTATAAAGCAGGAAAACAATTCTTGCAATAGATTTTTCTAAACAAACCATGTATCTTTTGCAAAATAAAACCGTGCCTGCCGGCTTACGAAACACCGACAGACACGGTCTGACTTTTTTATCGAATTTCCTGCCTATGAATGATATCACAAATCACACCGGCAAGCTCCGGTTTTAATTCTTCTAACGTCACCGGCTGTTGCTGCAAAATTACACTATGACAAGTTGAATTAACAAACTCCACAATCATATACAGCATCAAATCCGGATTACGAAACATCCTTCCTGACTGATCCAAAAGCAAATAATATCTTTGATAAAAACTGTCACCATCTTCATTATTCTCCAACAAAAGTGCCTTCTGAAAAACTCCCCAGCTTAAATTTTTTGAAATAAATTTCAATAAATTTTTGTTCTGGTTCAATTGATTAATAACAGAATTAATCAAAAAGATTACATGGTCTTCCAATGAATCCAGCTGCACCCGGTTCATCTCCTCTAATGCACGGCAAAACACCTGTCTCGCCTTATCCGCAATCAATTTGTCGCGGATATCAAATTTATCTTTGAAATAAAGATAAAATGTTCCTTTTGCCATATTTGCCTTTTTAGCTATATCGGAAATGGATGTGTCATTTATTCCCTTCTGCGTAAATAGAGTAAATGCTGCCATCAGCAGAGAATCTCTCTTTTGCTTTTTCTTATCATCCAATTTTCCCATACAAAATCACCTAGTCCTCTTTTTCAATGGCTGCTGTCTCAATGACAAATTTCACTTCACCATTCATAGAACCGTGAAGACCACTGAAGCTCTTATAATCTTTTCCAACTTCACAAACGGCTTTCAGACGGTCAATCAAACCTTTGACATCATCTTCATATGTGTCATTGATTTTTTCAATACCATCCTTATTAAACTCGCTCATTCCATCGGCTAATTTCTTGCTTCCATCTTTCAGTTTACCACTCGCTGTATCCAGTTTGCCAACACCTGTTGACAATTTTCCGGCAGCACTCTTTAAGGATTTGCTTCCCTTGTCTAACTTCTTCACACCGCTGCCTACCGTTTTAATGCTCTTTTTCAATGTCTTTCCGGATTTCACAAGTTTCTTTGACGCACCCTTTAACTTCTTATTGTTCTTTGCCAGTGTATCGCCACCCTCTTTCAGTGTTTTCACGCTGGAAACTAATGTCGGCATACTGGTTTTTAATTTTGTAGAAGCTTCTGTCAAAGTTGAGGAGTTTGCAGACAATTTATCCAAGCTGTCCATTACTGTTGCTACGCTGCCGGATACTTTTTCAGCACCAACTTTTAAATCACCGGTTGTGGAAGTTGCCTGTTTCATTGCCTGAATTGCCTGTTTCTGTCCGGCAAGTACCTGCTCTAACGTTGCAACTGTTGTTGCATCTGCACCAGTCGCTTTCAATTTCTTTAACAGTAAATCCGTAGTCTCATACGTTTTTTCTAAACTTGCCAGATTGGTATTTAACGATGTCACACCATCACTAACCGCTTTTGCTCCGGATTTCAATGCCGTAACATTCTGTTTTGAACCAAGTTTGTCGACACTGCCGGTGTAGGTCTTCAGTCCGGTATCAAAACTCTGAATCTGAGTTGGAATATCCTTTACGGATTTGTAAAGTAAGGCACATCCATTTGTAATTTTTGCTGCACCATCTACATAACTTGCGGTTCCTTTTGCAAATGTTGTTACACCATTTGCATAATCGGTAACGCCTTTTACTAATGTCGGAGCACCTTTTGCCAGTGTGCTGATTCCATTTGCCAACCGGTTTACGCCTTCTTTCTGGAATTTCTTCACAGAAGTGTTAAGCTCGCCCATTTTGCTGTCAAACAATTTCAAATTGTCATACAAATCATCAGAGCCATCAACTAATTTGTCAGAAGCATCGGTCAAATCATTCAGTTTTTCTTCCAAATCATCTAACTCATCCACATCGTCTAAATCCAAATCATTCAAAAGACTGGCACTTCCGTAAGTAAATGTATTACCAATTGTAAAATCTTTTGTATCAGCAGTTACCGTAAAATCCGAAGGGATTTTATCTGCCATATCATCACTCAAATCTAAGTTCTCAGCCATTCCCGGAACACCCATGCCGATAATCATCTGATTATCACCATCATTGACTACTCTTGCATTATCCACTTCGACATTTTCAAAATGGTCAGAAGAAAGAACCATTGCGGTCACCATAACAAATGGTGTATAAATTGTTGTTTCTTTACCATCAATTTTTTTCTTCCGGCTGGACTTATTCGTATAGGTAACATGGATTTCCACTTTTCCACTCTTGCCAAGCATATCTTTTGCTGCAATTTCTTTACCATCCAATTTGTAAGTAATCTTCATATCAACCGGAAGTTTTTCATCCGATTCACCCTGATAGTAAATATCTTTTCCGGCGCCGCTCCAGTCAACGTCCTTACCATTCTGTTTGAATGTCTCATCTCCTTTGACATTCGAGATGTTTTTCAAATCGGAAATATCATTAATGGTTCCGGTTGTTTCATTTGCACCCTTCAGCCAGTCCGATACGGTAATCTTGGATACCGAACCATCTGCTGCCGCGTTGACATAAACAGATTCCTGTTTTTTGATTTTTTTCGCTTCTACAAAGGAGCTGTTGCACACTACCATACCAAAACTAAGCACAGCACACATTGTACATTGTAAAGTTTTTTTCAATTTCTTATTCATAGTCATCGTCCCTCCAAACTAATAATCGATTTTCCGCATATCCCATGTGGTCTTGCAAATCCATTTATCAAACACTGTCAGCATCGCCGGCAGAACAAGAATAACAACGATTGTACTAATTACTGCCCCTCGGGACAACAACGTACAAATTGACTTAATCATATCAATACTTGACGACATCGTTACGCCAAATGTTGAAGCAAACAAACACATACCACTTATCATAATGGACTTAATTGAAGTTTTATGTGCAATATCGATTGCTTCCTTCTTACTCTTTCTTCGTACCACACGTTCTTTATGATAACGGCTCGTCATCAAAATTGCGTAATCTACAGTCGCACCGAGCTGAATCGTACCGATTACGATACTTGCCACAAACGGCAACGACTCGTGTGTATAAAATGGCACTGACATATTTAAGAATATCGCAAACTCGATTACCATAACCAAAATGACCGGAATCAAAATGGACTTAAAGGTAATGAGAATTATAAGGAATATCGCAGCAACCGAAACATAGTTTACATTTACTAAGTCGATATCGGTTACATCCTGCAAATCCTTTGTCAATGGTGCCTCACCAATTACCATCGAATCTTTGCTGTATTTCTTAACAATCTTATTTATATCAGCAATCTGTGAATTTACCTCGTCTGTTGCTGCTTTATAGTCGGAGCAGACAAAGGCAATCTCATAGTTATCACTCTTTAGTTTAGATTCCAGTTTCTTCGGAATCATACTGCTTGGAATGCTGACCCCCTTAAAGGAATCAATTCCGAGTGCCCATTTAACACCTTTCACATCCTCAATTTTCTTTAACATTTCACTCTTTTCTTTGGATGCCATACCATTTTTCATCAATACGATATGGGTGCTGTTCATATTAAATTTCTCTTCGAGTTTTTTATTTGCAACGGCAGAATCCAGTGACTGTGGAAGTGCCCCCGCAATATCATAGTAAATTTCGTAATTGCTGTTTCCGTACATCGCAGGTCCCAGTAAAACTAAAAATAATACTAAGACAACCGGCCATCCCTTTACAATCTTTTTCGATAAACCATCCAGATTTGGAATTAGATTCTTATGGGTAGTTTTGTCGATTGCTTTATCAAAGCAGAGAATCAATGCCGGCAAAACAGTCAGACATACGATAACGCCGATGATAACACCTTTTGCCATAACAAGACCTAAGTCCATACCTAACTTAAAGGTCATGAAGCAAAGTGCGGCGAATCCGGCAATCGTTGTTACCGAACTACTGGTAACGGAAGTAAATGTATTGGAAATCGCATGTGCCATTGCACGGTTTTTATCCCCGTCATACCTGACTTTATTGGCTTCATAACTTTCCAAAAGGAAAATGGAATAATCCATCGTTACACCAAGCTGTAAAATCGCTGTCAGCGCCTGCGTAATATAGGAAATTTCTCCAAATACCATATTCGTTCCCATGTTATAGACAATCGCCATACCGATACCAAACAAAAAGATAAATGGTGTTACCAGGGAATCCATCGTCAGTAACAAAATGAGAAGCGAAAGCACCGCTGCTACAACAACATAAATCGGCATCTCTGCCATCGCCAGATTTTTAATATCGGTAACGACACCGCTCATACCACTGATAAATGCCTGTTTCTTTACAATGCCACGCATTTCGGTAATCGCATCCATCGTTGAATCTGCCGATGTTGTATTGTCAAACAGGGCAATCATCATCGTTGCGTTCCCATTAAACAAGCCCTCTCTAAGTTTATCCGGGAGCATCTCTGTCGGAACTGTAATATCCATTGCATCATCATACCAGATAACGTCCTCCACATGATTCACTTTTTTTAATTTTTCTTTAAGAGCTACAATGTCCTTCTTCTCCATGTCTTCTACGACAATCATGGAAAAGGCTCCCATCCCGAATTCATCTACCATCGTATCCTGTCCGGATACTGTCTCAAGGGAATTCGGAAGATAACTTAACAAGTCATAGTTAATTCGCGTTGACACATAACCAATTGTCGCAGGGATTAACAATAAAAATGCGATAATCAGGACAACTGCTTTGTGTCTGGTAAGCCATTTACCAAACTTAATTACCATCGTGCACGCCTCCTACTTTTTGATAAATAATTTCAAAAATGACCATCAGTCACTTTAACTATATGCAGTGTAACACAAAAATGACCAACGGTCAACCATTAATTTGAAAAATTTTTGAATTGACACGATTCGTCACAAAATGCATATATTACCAATATACAGTTACGGGGGAAGTCAGCAGATGAATCGAGTTCGTAAAGCGGTTTTTTCAGAAGCAGTGCATAAACAAGGAATTTTAGGAAAGGGCATCGGGATTGCGATTGTTGACACCGGGCTTTTTCCGCATCCGGATTACCGCTCACGCATCACCGGATGGTACGATGCTCTCTATCAAAAGCCTGCCCCTTATGACGACAACGGCCACGGAAGCCACGTTGCAGGGATTGCCGCCGGAGCAGGAACCTTTTCTCATGGAAAATACAAAGGCATCGCACCGCAAGCAAATCTAATTGGGGTTAAAGTGTTAAACAGTAAGGGCAACGGCACCATTCATGACATCATGAATGGGCTTCAGTGGATTCTTAAAAATCAGGAGCGCTTAAAAATCCGCATTGTAAATATTTCCATTGGCACCAATGACCGACATGCCTATCCCGAAGACAGTGCTTTTGTCCGCAAAGTTAATCAGCTTTGGGATGCCGGTATTATCGTGGTTGCTGCGGCCGGTAATCAGGGACCTGACCCACAGACTATTAGTGCACCCGGAAACTCCCGAAAAATTATCACCGTTGGCTCGTATGATTTTGCCGAAAGAACCGATGTAATTCCTTCCTCTCACTCCGGCGCAGGTCCTACGTTTTCCTGCATCAAAAAACCGGACGTCGTTGCGCCCGGTTCTCATATTATCAGTTGCTGCCCTCCCGACAAAACAAACGGCTCTCTCTACTCAAAGAAAAGCGGCACCTCCATGTCCACACCAATTGTGAGCGGTGCCATTGCCCTGCTTTTAAGTAAATATCCTTCCATGAGCCCAAGAGAGACAAAAATCCGGCTGAAAAACTCCAGCACGGATCTTTCTCTCCCCCACACACGCCAGGGATGGGGTTATTTAAATATTCCTTCCTTACTTAGTACCTTCTGACAGGTGCCAAATTTCATCATTGTATTGCGAAATCGTGCGGTCAGAGGAAAAGAAACCTGCTTTTGAAATGTTGACAAGCATTTTCTTTGCCCATTCTTCCCTGTTTTCATAATCCGCATAGGCTTTTTCTTTGGCTGCCACATACGCTCTGTAATCCGGGAATGTCATAAACCAGTCTTTATTCAATAACTCGTTATAAAGTCTTGTAAGCATCGTCTTGTCACCAAGTTTCTGCATTTTCTTGCTGACAATAAAATCAACGGCTTCTTTTAACTCCGAATCTTTTTCATAATAATCTTTTGAGCAGTAATCTCCACGCTCATAGCGGGCAATTACCGTATCACTGTCCTCTCCGAAAACATAAATGTTATCATCGCCGACAAGTTCATGAATTTCCACATTGGCACCATCCTCGGTTCCCAAAGTAATTGCACCATTTAACATAAACTTCATGTTACCGGTACCACTTGCTTCTTTCGAGGCAAGCGAAATCTGCTCCGAAATATCACATGCCGGAATCAGTTTTTCAGCCTTTGTGACGTTGTAGTTTTCTACCATAACAACCTGCAGATGTTTTCTCACCTTACGGTCTTTTTCAATCAGACGCTGCAAGCACAAAATCAAATGGATAATATCTTTGGCAATAACATACGCCGGTGCTGCCTTTGCGCCAAACAAAAGAACAATCGGACGTTTCGGAATCTTACCTGCCTTAATTTCCAAATATTTGTGAATTGCATACAACGCATTTAACTGCTGTCTCTTGTACTCATGCAGTCTCTTAATCTGGATATCATAAATCGCATTGTCTAACAATTTGATTCCCTGTGTCTGTTTCAAATAAGAAGCAAGTGCTTTTTTATTTGCGTCTTTAATTTCTAATAATTTCCGGCAGACCGCTTTGTCATCACGATAATCAAAAAGTACATTTAATTTTTCCGCATCTTTCTTGTATTCCTCTCCAATCGTTTCCGATAAGAATGAAGAAAGCAGTGAATTTGCGTGAAGCAGCCAGCGGCGGAATGTAATACCGTTGGTTTTGTTATTAAATTTTTCCGGATACAGAGTATAAAAATTATGCAGTTCCGTATTTTTCAAAATCTCTGTATGCAGATAGGCAACGCCGTTGACACTGTGCGAAAAATGAATATCCATATGTGCCATATGAACACGATTCTCTCCATCAATAATTGCTACTTTTTCATCGTGATACTGTGCGTTTATCTTCTCATTTAATTTCTGAATAATCGGAACAATCGCCGGTGCCACTTCTTCGATAAACGACATTGGCCATTTTTCCAATGCCTCTGCCAAAATCGTATGATTCGTGTAGGCGCAGGTATTTGTTACAATTTCTGCTGCTTCATCAAATGGGATTCCCTCTTTCATCAAAAGACGAATCAATTCCGGAATTACCATGGATGGGTGCGTGTCGTTAATCTGAATTGCCGCATAGTCTGCAAGGTCATGCAGATTACAGCCTCTGTCCTTTGCTTCCGAAAGAATCAGCTGTGCACCGCAGCTTACCATAAAATACTGCTGGTACACGCGCAAAAGACGGCCTTTGTCATCAGAATCATCCGGATACAAAAATAAGGTCAGATTTTTTCGTATATCTTCCTTGTCAAATTCAATTCCATCATGAACAATCGTTTCATCCACAGAATCCAAATCAAACAAGTGAAGGCGGTTCGTCCGGCTCTCGTAGCCGGTCACCAAAATATCATACAACGATGCTTTCACATCGAAACCGCCAAAAGAAACCGTAAAAGATTTGTCACTGCGAATCAGCCAGCTGTCCTTATTCATCCATGGATTTGGCTCTTCCATCTGTTTTCTGTTCTTAAATTCCTGACGGAACAGACCGTAGTGATAATTTAATCCGACACCATCACCCGGCAGAGAAAGCGTCGCAATGGAATCTAAAAAGCAGGCTGCCAGTCTTCCTAAACCACCGTTGCCAAGTGATGGCTCCGGCTCGTATTCTTCTAAATCTGTAAGACTTTTACCGGCATCGGAAAGTTCTTTTTTTACTTCCTCGTAAATGCCAAGATTAATCAGGTTATTACTGAGCAGTTTTCCAATCAAAAACTCTGCTGATATGTAATACAGTTTCTTCTTTCCTGTATTCTCTTCCTTTTCCCCTGCCTTTTTCTGCACCAGCGTAAGCAGAGCATGATAAAGTTCTTCCTTCCCGCATTCACTGATTTCTTTGCCATAACATTCTCTTACGATTTTTGCAAGCATAAAATAATTCCTTTCTACTACAATTTATTATAATGTAAAATTAAGTTCTCTTCCGCCGGAACCAATTGTAAACTGGTATACAGCATCTTTTCTTTCGCCGAGCGAAGCCGTAATCTGATAGGTTCCCTCGCCGACATTTACAACATAATTTCCTTTTTCATCCGTTGTCGAAGTAAAAATGCTGCCATCCGTCAAATTCTCGCAGACGATAGAAACACCTTCTACCGGCGCTCCTTTCTCATCTACTACAAGACCGGCAACTCTTCTTTGGTCAACCACCCGGATAAGGGCAGAAGTTTCAACCATGCGGTTTGTATTTTTCTCATCACTTACCGTAATCTGCACACGGTATTCGCCAACACCGGACACTTTACCACTAAGCGTTCCTGTTTCCGCATCCATCTTCAAACCTGCCGGCAGAGAAATTGCAGAATAGCTGTAAGAACCGCTGCCGCCAAGAACCTCAAGAAATGGAACTGCATCTAACTGGGTACCGGTCACAACCGTCATATCCTCTGCTTTCGCCACGATAGCAGATTCGTTTCCAATATACACATGAATCACTTTTGTGAACTTCGTACCCATTTCATCGGTTGCCTTAATGGTAATATCCGTTCCCACGGTCACAGTTGTCAATGTCCCGGAAAATGTGATTTCATTATTTTTAATTTTACGGGTAATTCCCGGAATCTCACCCGTAATCTGATAGGAAAGATTTCCACAGCCGTACTCGCTTAAATCCACTGTTTTGTTCCACTCATCGCCAACGACGCCAAGCCATTTTTCTTCTTTTGGCTCGCTTAATTTGGTAAACAACGCCTGTGCTTCCATTGTTTTTACGCCATTACCCGGCAAATCCGAGATTGTGACGCGGACATAGGAATCCTTTTCTACACTATAATCATCCGTCAGCTTAATATCATAGGTACGATTATCATAGTTGCGAATATTTGACACGGAATAGGTGCGGTTATATGTTCCATAAGAATAGCGCTTTCCTTCTATTTTGAATTGTTTGTTTGTCAATGCCTTCGCTTTATCTAGAGATACCCGGACAACATCGTTGCTAAGCACCTCCACAGAGGCAATACCGACACTGTTGGTTGCCATCACAGTCATTTTCAAACTTGCTTTTTTTTTGCTTCCCTCCACAGAAGTTGCTTTGATTGTGACATTTCCCGCTTTGATTCCTTTTACCACACCGGCTTTTGTAACTGTCGCAATCTTTTTGTCCGAAGATGACCAAGTTACCTTTTTATAGCTTCCACTTGCCGGTTTTACAGTCGCTTTCAGAGTCAGACTGTTTCCTACATATAACTGATTTTTCGGCTTTTCAATCGCAACGGATGTTACTTTCTTTACGACCGTTACCGTAATTTTTGCTTTCTTCTTTTTATTCTTTTTGGATGTCACGGTAATTTTACATTTTCCGGTTTTGATTCCTTTCACATATCCTGATGATGAAACCGTTGCAATCTTTTTATTGGAAGATTTATAGGAAACTTTTTTATTTGCCGACTTATTCGGTGATACTTTCACAGTCGTTGTAAGTTTCACTTTTTTTCCAACCGCAACATGGACACTACTTCCATAATTACTCTTTACCGTTACCTTTTTTACTTTTACCTTTGCCTGTGCCTGCGGTGCCTGCATAAGCATAAGTGCTGCTGCCGCAAAGACAATTCCCTTTACCAATTGTTTCATTTCTTTTTTTTCCTCCATTCTATCTTATACTGCCCAGGGTCTAAAATTCAAAATTTGATTATCCCCCAACATTCTATTATAGTTTAATTCTTTGTTTTGTCAAAAAGTTGTAATATATTTTCTCAAATCTCTTGATTCTTCTGGCATAATCAAATGACCTTTCAGTGCCTCATACATTTTTTGTTTCAGTCCTCTTTTTACACGAATTTGAAATTTTTCGACCTCATTAATATCTATTGTCCCTGTAAATTCCGGCACATGGTTTCCTAGAAATACCCTCTGGCTGCCATACGATGAAAAAATTCCTCTCACGTTCACTTTTTGAAGAGTTTTTGGCAAAAACACTTTGTAATATGAGTCTAAATTTGCCATCTCACGAATTTCTTTAATTCCCTCCGGTACATTTACAGTAACATCCGATTTCTTTCTCTTATAGTACTTATTTAGCAAACCACCTTTGGCATCTGCCTTTTGCCGGCTTTTCTCAGGTATTTCATAATATTTTACGTAATCAGTTGCATAAAGAATAGAGCCGTCTTTCGAGCGAATCCATTTTCCCATACTTTTTTCCTGGATAAAGCTTGATGCCTTTGGGGATATCTTATATTGTTCTACATCACCGGCGATAAACGCATTATCCTCAATAATTTCCAATTGTTTCGGTAAATACACCTTATAGGTGTACTCAAACAGAAAAATACTATTCGATGAAATCTTTTTCAAGGAACTCGGTAAAATCAATTTTTCCGATTCGATATAATTATCCTCTTCAATTCCAGAGCTCAACGTATAATTTTTACCCAAATAAGTAAGACATGACGGCAGACTTTTTAACATAATCCCCCCAAATGCATTGTCTCCCAAATAGGTAAAATGAGGGCTATTTAACACATGATGAAAATCAATTTTTACCGGTATTTCTGTTTCATCAAAGTTATAAATCTCCCAGTATGCCGTCAAACTCTCTGTCGGTTTCAGCATAGCAAATGCATTTTCCTCTACAGCCTCAAGCGAAGACGGAAGAGTTACTTCAACCCACTGCGGTTTTTTCGATATGCTTTTTTTTGAAACTATATTGGCATATGCCCCTTGGGTAATTCTCTTCGTTCCGCTTCCGATTTCAATTTTAAGAGAACCGCAGTTTGCAAAAGCATTTTCTTCCACAAAAACATCTTTCGGGATGGTAATGCTTCTTGTATTTTTTCGCTTTTGGCTTAGCGAATATCCATACTCTCCTGCATCAAACGCATGTGAAGCAATCCGGCTGCACCCTTTTGGCAGCACAATTTTCTTTTTCCCCGTATAGTTTCCTGCAAAACGATACGCTGTATTTCCTTTCACAAAAAATTCGCCTTCTCGTTTTGCATTTGGAAGATTCTTTAACTGACAGTCCATTTCAACAATGACACCAAATTCATTCGTAATAATCGTGCTGATGTAGTTATCATTTTCAAACCGGCGGCTGATCCCATTCCAGTTAAGCGTTTCTTCGCTCGTTAGTTCTCCTAATGTCTGTTTGCATTCCGCAAGCGTGGAGTTCATATTGATACCGAACTGACTTGTCGTATAATATTCAACACTTTGGTCTAACAGCGTATGCACACGCCAAATCATGCCATCCTCTAAACGATCAAATGAACAATATCTTTCTAATTCTTCTGCCGGTTTGTTTTTTGTTCCCAGATAAGAAGAAAGTGAATATGCTTTTTGTTCGGCTAAAGAGGTTTTGTTTGTCAGGCATCCATTAAATTGTGACGGTCTCTGCCTATTATTGTCGCCTCCTGGGAAATTCACTTTTATCTTTTTGTCCAATAACTGAATCGTCATTTTTTTGTTCATACCCGGACGAATTGCCATCAAATACTCATTTCCTGTTGAATTGTATGTAAATTCATATGTTTCGTCCCCGATTGCGCGCCCGGCAAACAATCGATTCCTGTTTTCATCTAAGGAAAAAAAGATTGCATCTGCAGTTACACGCCGGACTTCCATTGAAAAATGCTTATCCTTGTCTGTCCATATTCCAGTAAACTGGTTCAGTTTTTCTACATTTTCTTTACGGTTTTCTAAAATTGCAAAATCACCGATAACCACGGCAAGCAGTACACACAAACAGACGCCAAGCACCATGAAAAGCAATCGTTTCTTTTTCGCTGTCATTTTTTACTCCCCCTTCTTTTGCTTTTACAGCATTGCTAAAATTTCGCTTTTCGAGGCAGCCCCAACAATTCGGTTTACCTCTTCTCCACCCTTCATAACAACCAATGTCGGAATCGACACGACACGAAACTGCATCGTAAGTTCACCCTGTTCATCCACATTTACTTTACCGACGCGGATCGAATCATTTTCCTCTCCAATCTGCTCAATTACCGGTGATACCATCTGGCATGGTCCACACCAGGATGCCCAAAAATCTAACAGTACCGGTTTGTCCGACTGTAATACTTCTGCTTCATAATTTTCCTTCGTTATTTCAATTGCTGCCATTTGTCATTCCTCCAATTCTTATTGATCTTTTAAAATTTCCCGTATCGCCTGCTCTGAGCGTTTCACATCCGCCTCAAAATTTCTGGCAGACAAAAGCCTGCACCCGGCTCCGCGAATGATAATCTGCTCCAACCCATCGGATGTCGCAACGGTGATACGATATTTTTTACCATTTTCGTGAGCAAACTTTTCAATGTACTGGTCTGCCGTTTCCGCCTCTTTTGTGTAAACCACATGAATGTTATGATAATCCAAAATTTCTGTCTTGTGATTTACCACACGGTATGCATCAAACACTAAAATCAACTCACATTTATGAAAACCCTGATAATTACACAGGATATCCATCAGCTTTCCTCTTGCCGCCGCAATGTCGGTTTGCGCCAGCACTTTCAATTCTTCCCATGCAAAGATAATATTATACCCATCAACCAGCAGGTAATTAACATCCGGCATCTGTTTTTTTCTTGGCTTTGACAAACCAACCGGCTTTTCTTTGACAGAACTTACCCGCTTTGCAGAAATTCCTTTGTGTGAAACAACCCCCTGCTTACGATTGGCAAAAGAACTTCTTTCCAAAATGGAATCAATCTCTGATACATCCAGCCATTCTTCTTCCTGCTTTTTCGGCTCTTTTTTCTCTGTCACGTCATTTTCCATTTCAGAAGAATCTCTGTTTGCCCGTTTTGACGTGTCAATATGCATATAGTCAAACACCTGATTCCATGGAACAAAAAATCCGGCACCATGTGCACAGAATACCGAACCACTCGGATTTTTCACATCATGGTCAGCATCGTATTGTTTTGCGGCAATTACTTCATCTGCATTGTGGCACGGACGATATCCTAAAAGCGAGCAGAACAACTGTCCATGTCCTTTTGTGTAGGCGGTGACTTCCTGCGTATAATCCCGCATGGTACTGACAGGAGCTTCTCCGGTAAGAACTGCCATCGGTTGTGCCCCTTCGCCATTTGTCTGCGGTAAATTCTGCTGCAGGGTAAAACTCCCCGCCATGCGCTCAATATCTGTCATCGCCCGTCCAATTGACGTTTCCGGCACAATAAGTCGGTATTCATAATACGGCTCTAACAATACCGATTTTGTCTGCATCAGTCCCTGACGCACGGCACGATAAGTCGCCTCACGGAAATCTCCGCCCTCGGTATGTTTATTATGCGCTCTGCCGGCAATTAATGTAAGTTTTACATCGGTAAGTCCAGCTCCCGTAAGCACACCTTTATGTTCTTTTTCTGCCAAATGCGTCAAAATCAGCCGCTGCCAGTTTTTGTCCAACTTATCTTCACTGCAGTCTGTCGAAATCTGAACACCGCTCCCCACGGCAAGCGGCTCCATCCACAAGTGAACTTCCGCATAGTGCCGTAATGGCTCATAATGCCCGACACCCTCGACCGGCTCGCAAATCGTCTCTTTGTAAACAATGTTGCCGGTTCCAAATGTGACACAAACACCATACCGCTCCAAAATCCACCGCTTAATAATTTCAATCTGCACTTCTCCCATCACCTGCGCATGAATTTCCTGTAATTCTTCATTCCAGACAATGTGAAGCGCCGGTTCCTCTTCCTCAATCTCACGAAGTTTTGGAAGCATTTTTGCCGGTTCTTCTCCATCCGGAAATAAAATGCGGTAAGTCAGTACCGGCTCCAATACCGGTGCACCGCTGTCAAACTCTGCACCAAGTCCCTCGCCCGGATACGTCTTTGTGAGCCCCGTCAGCGCACAAATCATACCCGGAACTGCTTGTGCCACAGTCTCAAAACGGCTTCCGGAGTACACACGGATTTGATTAATTTTTTCTGTCCACTCACCTTTTTTATCGGACAGTTCCATACGTGGTTTTAACTGTCCTCCAGTCACTTTAACATAAGTAAGTCTGGCTCCCTTATCATCGCGCATTATTTTAAACACTTTTGCCCCAAACACCTCATCGTAAGATGGCTCCAAAAGGAATGTCTGCATTACCTCCAGTAAATGCTTAACGCCTTCCATCCGCAGTGCCGAACCAAACACACAAGGAAAAATCTTTCTCTCGCTGATTTTTTCTGCGATCTGCGAAACTTCCACTTCTCCCTGTTCTAAATACTGATTCAGCATTTCTTCTTCGCAAAGAGAAACCTGCTCATAAAATTCTTCACTTTGTAATTCTGAAAAATCTGTCACCGAAGAATTTAGTTTTGCCTGAAGTTCTCCTAAAATAAATTCTTTTTCCGTTCCCGGCTGATCCATTTTATTTACAAAAATAAAAACCGGAATCTGATATTTTTCCAAAAGTTTCCACAGTGTCTGTGTGTGCCCCTGCACCCCATCCGGTCCGCTAATTACTAACACGGCATAATCAAGAACCTGTAATGTCCTCTCCATCTCCGCCGAAAAATCAATATGCCCCGGCGTATCCAATAACGTCACCTGCATATCCTCCCACGAAAAAACTGCCTGCTTGGAAAAAATCGTGATTCCCCTCTCTTTTTCCATCGCAAATGTATCTAAGTAGGCATCCCCCTTGTCCACACGTCCCGGATTTTTCAACACTCCCGCCTGATACAAAAGGGCTTCTGACAACGTTGTTTTTCCTGCATCTACATGCGCTAACAACCCGATACAAACATTTTTCTTGTCTTTGTTCATATGCAAAAAGCCCCCTTCCTAAGTCATAATGAGTTATTATAACATAAAAAGGGGGGAAGGTCGATATTTTTGTTGAGTAGTTTGTATCAATTGTTCGTTAGCACTTTTTTGTTTTCCGTAATTCCGCAGAAAAATTTTGCGTCTCGTGGGCACTCCCGTTTGTTGAGTGCGTAGCGGTATGGGCACTGAAACTACCAGTGCTGCATACCGACGCACTCAAACCCACGAGTCACAAAGTTTTTCTGCGGAATTACTGGAAGCCAAAGGAACCGGCAACGAACAATCGTCACAAAAGCATCATTTCAAACTCAGTTTTGTATCAAATAATAAGGTGTATAAAAAAGTAATTGTTGATTACAATACACATGTGTGTTAAACTATCATTAGTGCTACCCTATTCGGTAGGCGGTTCGCCTTCGTCGCAGGAGTATTAGCCTGCGTTTACATAGAAATCCTTTATGGAAATCTCATGAGGAGGATTTGTGCTTATGCTTACAACGGAATTGTTTATAGCCATCATCAGCTTATGTATTACATGCTTTGCTCTTGGTTATACCGTTGGTTCTAAGAGCAATTATAAAACACAAAAATGACCGCCCAGTCCTGAGAAACTTAGCGATCATTTTGCACTAAAAAAATAATCAGGCTAACCGTCTATCGGTAGCACTTTTTCTATCACTATATTAACATCAAACTAGAATTATGTCAAACATCTATTATCCATCGATATTTTTATTTCAAAATTCAGAATATCATAAGATATATAAATTTTTCTACAATAACAATCTTCCTGTTGACCTGATTTCAAAAAACTCCATTTACAGTCATCCCTATTTGCGTTTTTATTTGACCTGTTTTCGTTTTTTTCTAATTTAGGTCAACCTTTTCAATTTATTTGTTGACTGAAATTAACATTATTACAAAAACAGTCATTTATTTTCATTATTTTTTTGACCTATTTTATTAAAACTCTTTTTACGGTCAACACTTACTCGGAAAATGGTTGACTGCATTTGTAACTTTTTCAAATCCAGTCAACAAATTAGCATCATTTTCTTTTTCAACAACACAGCTAGCTATAAATACTTATCTTTTCTTATAAAGAATCAGCTCTGGATTTTTTCCTTCTGCCTCATATGTGCAAATCATTATAAAATCCATATTCGCTAAGACACCATAACATCTGTCATCACCGAATTCGGATTCTAACTGATTTCCCAGATATGTTGTCTGGTCGTTTAAGAACTTTACGCTTACACCACTTGGTAATGGATACGCCAAATTCACATAGGCCCCAACCAATGCATTCAGTTTTTCAACCTTTGGCATTCCTTCAATAGGAAGTTCATTGATTTCTTTTATCAGCTGTTCCTTAAACATTTCAAACTGCCCATCATCGCTAAGCTGTTCATACTTCTTCCAATAATCCAATGTCGGAAGAGTTGCTTTCATATGAGCACGCGCCTGTTCTTCTGTAAAGCCTTGATTTATCATATGCTTTACACACACATCAATCAAATCGTCCATATTGCTGTAGGTATAAGTTCCATCGGCATAACACCACTTACAGTAATTCTCATTCAAAGAGCCATCCCTATCATGACTAACAATTTCATCTTCCAAAGGCATTCCACAGCACTGACAAATCAGTTGTCTGGGAGCACCTAAAAGCGTATTAATTGTAACATTGAATTCCTTTGATAAAAGCTTTAGCGTTTCTGTATTGGGGACAGTTTCACCATTTTCCCAGCGTGAAACTGCCTGTCTTGTAACCATTACCTTATCAGCTAATTCATCCTGAGATAATCCCTTTTTCGTACGAAGTTCTAATATCACATTTTTTGTTTCCATTGTTTTCACCTCCAACACTAATATCATATCAGCATATTAGCATTAAGAAAAGCAACTTGCTGTTTCCTCACTTCCAAAGTCAACAGACTTTAGCAAAAAACATCAGCGTTTGATATTTCCCTTCTCAATATTTTCTTCGATAATCTGTTTCGTAATTTCATATAGCTTCTCCGAGCCAAGACGTGTTTTATTTTGTCTGCCGTACACCTGCTCTGCGCAGACCTCATGCCTGCGCCAGTCTCCGCCATCGTTGCTGTTATTTAACATAAGTGGCTGCAAATTATCCATCGCATGGGCAAACTTCGACTCCGGCGTGGCAAACTCTTCAAATTCGTCGAAAAGTGCCATAAACTCTTCTTTTTGTTCCTCCGGCAAAATAGAAAAAATTCGTTCTTTCGCTGCATCTTCACGGGCTTTCTGCGTCTTTAACGCTTCCTCATCATACGCATAGGTATCCCCCGCATCAATTTCGACAATATCGTGAATCAGACACATAAGCATTACTTTCGCAATATCAACCGGTTCGTTCGCATACTCTTTTAAAAGATACGCCATAATCGCCATATGCCAGGCATGCTCCGCATCATTTTCATTGCGTCCGTGCCCGGAAAGGTGAGTCTGTCTGAAAATATTTTTTTCTTTGTCAATTTCCAAAGCAAAATCAAGCTGGCGCTTTAATCGTTCCTCCATTACTTAATCCTCCGTTAAATCTTTTATTTTGATACGAAAATAGTACCACTCATTTTTGCTTTCGTCAATTTGGTATAATTTCCTATTTATTTACACTGAAAAATAACTTTCCGGTGGTGCCAAATACAAATGCAGTTCATATTCTCCGCCCTCCTCGGAATAAAAATCATATTCCACATAGGGTCTATTTTTTTCTTTCTCCCAGTTTTTTGTAACCGGAAAAGATTTAATGGCATCTGATGTACGCCCCAGTCGTTTTATCACCTCAAAGCTGCCGCCTTTAACATCTGCTTTCTTCGTAAAATGGCTGGCATCCATACAAATACAGCCCTCATTTTCCATGAAAATACCTGTTCTTTCCAGCGCAGAATTTCCCCGGAAACTAACTACGATTTTCCCTCGTGGAATCGGATTTACCATTCTTATCTGAGGATATGTCCAGTCATTATCATCCCAGTTACGAAATCCGGTATGTGCTGAATCCATCATATGAACCCATTTGCCATTTTCCATGCCATGAAACTGCCTAACATACTGCCAGTCTGCTTGTATTTTCTTTTATAATTGATTATAAATCAAAATATACAAAAAGACTTTCGGTATATTGTTAAAAAACTTTGTAATATTGCTATTTAAAGGAGAATATAAAATGATACAAGAATATTCTGACGAAATCACATTTAACTTGATTTCATCCAAACAAAATTATGTAGGTGATTTTTCTAACAGAGAGCGAACAGATGTATTTTACCGGGCAATTTCAGTCAATGGCGCACGCTATGCAGAAAAAACAGGCAGGATATCATTTGCTTGTTGATACTTATTTGACTCAATTACTTTTTTTCGTCAATAACCTTTTTTGTTCTTCCGTTTCTGCTCAAACATTACAGAGCGAACCGATTGTAAAAGAAATTATGGAATACATCAGAACACATTTGCAGGAAGAGATTTCGCTCACCTCACTTTCCGATGCCTTGTCATTGAGCAAATATCACTTATGCCATATTTTCAAAGAGCAAACCGGAACCACCATATACAATCATTTCATTACTACATTTAAAAAACTAACCGGATTCACCCCAAAAAAATACGCTTCTCTTTTCCGCTAAAAATGTAAAAAGCCAGCATCTTCGCTGGCTTTTATGTCAATTTAATCCTCTAATGCCTGTTTCAAATCAGCAATTAAATCCTCTTTATCTTCAAGTCCCAGACTGATGCGAATCAGTTCTGCCGGAACTCCTGCTTCTTTTAACTGCTCATCATTCATCTGGCGATGTGTGGATGTTGCCGGGTTCAGGCAACAGGTTCTGGCATCTGCCACATGGGTTTCAATCGCTCCAAGCTTCAGATTCTGCATGAATACGGAAGCAGCTTCTCTTCCACCTTTCAATCCGAAAGATACCACTCCACAGCCCCCGTCTGGCATGTATTTCTTTGCTCTTTCATAGTATTTGTTAGATGGAAGTCCCGGATAATTGACATAAGCAA
>OGRI01000660.1_pt1 | contig 33992 bp, 34 predicted proteins | sample 1553391 | NCBI WGS metagenome assembly OGRI01 (sample SAMEA2580052, study PRJEB22360) | human gut metagenome | reverse complement strand
CATGAACACCTGTAAGGTATGTTTTGGCTTCTTCTACCAGCTCATCTACATGGATTCCTTTCGGCGGTCCTACTTCTGCTGAAACTGCAAATTCACCACGATCGAATAATTCTTTCATTTTCATATTATATTTGCTCCAATCATTAAAAATTTAGGATTAACCTGTTATTTCACTTCATCATCTGTAGCAAAATTGTGGATCTGTGTCGGGCATTTCAGCACATCAAGGCGTCCAATCTCTTTCAGGCGTCTGTAAATACGCTCCCATCCACACTCCATTTCGCTGTCCACTTCGCATTTTCCATTCTTGGAACCGCCGCACTGACCATTCACAAGGCTCTTGGAACATGCTGTGATCGGGCAGATTCCACCTGTCAGATTCAGATAACACTCACCGCACTGATCGCATTTATATTCTAATGGTGTCACTCCCTGGAATCCTGGTACCGGATATGTATCACAGGCAGCACAGACTATCTTATCTTCCAGATATTCAGAAATTGTCTGCACACCAACACCACAAGAAAATACAAGAACCATATCTGCTTCCTGAATTTTGCTCATATGTTTCTGAAGACGCAGCTCCATATTTTCCGGATTACAAATATAATCAGTAGTCATAATTCCTGTCACATTTCCTTCAGCGGAAAGCTCCTTCTGAAGTTCAACAGCTTCTTTTTCCGGAAAACGAACCTCTTTACATCCATGACAGTTAATAATGAAAACTTTCTTTCCGGCTGTCAGTGATGTGATTGCTTCTTTTGCTTTTAACTGGGTAATCAACATATCACTTCATCCCCCTTACTGCATTTTTTCCGGCTTTGATACTGTTAATGATCGGAATCTTGGAAGAACAGATATACTGACAGCATCTGCACTCAACACAATCCATAACGTTCATGTCTTTCATGCCCTGCCAGTTCTCGTCTTTGGCATATTTTACAAAGTACAGCGGAGACAGCTCCATCGGACAGACATCTACACAGCGTCCGCATTTGATACATGGCTGCTCTTTGGTCTCATCTGTATCAATTGCAATGATACCGTTGGAGCCTTTCATCATAGGTACATCCAGTGTATTCAGAGGGAATCCCATCATAGGTCCGCCCATCTTAACCAGAACATCCTCATCTGTAAATCCACCACAGTAGTCGATCAGCTCTCTTACGCTTGTACCAATTTTGATGATAAAGTTTCCAGGATTCTTGATCTTCTCACCTGTAACAGTTGCAACACGCTCAATCAGAGGCATTCCTGTCTGGATTGCGTCTGAAATTGCCTTTACTGTACTGATATTATCTACTACAACCCCAACATCTGCCGGAAGACCGCCGCTTGGAACAATTCTGCCCATAACACGCTTGATCAGAGTTTTCTCAGCGCCCTGTGGGTATTTGGTTCTGGCAACAAATACTTCCATATCTCCGATATTGGCAACTTTTTCCTGCATTAATTCAATGGCATCCGGCTTGTTATCCTCAATAACAATGATACCCTTCTGGGCACCGGTTGTCTTAAGAACTGCTCGCAGACCAAAAATAATATCATCCGCATACTCAAGAAGTACTCTGTGATCTGCTGTCAAAAGCGGTTCACATTCGCATCCATTGAGAAGGATGGTATCAACTGGTTTCGCCGGTTTCAACTTGACACAGGTCGGGAAACCTGCACCACCCATACCAACGATTCCTGCTTCACGAATGATCTCAATGATTTCATCCGGAGTAAGCTTGTCAAGGTCTCCATGTGGCTGTACGGATTCGTGCAGAGTATTTTTTCCATCCGATTCAATAACAACAGCCATCACTTCACTACCTCTTGTGCCGTGCATACGAGGTTCAACAGCAACTACTGTTCCGCTTACGCTGGAATGTACAGGAGCGCTGATAAATCCGGCAGCTTCGCCGATCTTCTGACCGACTTTTACTGTATCACCAACCTGAACGATGGGATTCGCCGGAGCACCCAGATGCTGAGACATGGAAATTACAACCGTCTTCGGATCCGGGAACTTCTTAAGAGCAATGTGCTCACTGAATTCCTTGCGCTCTGACGGATGAACACCGCCATAGTAACCATCTAATCTGTTTTCTCTGATTGATTTCACATAATCGTTGATCACCTTGAAATTAACCTTGGAGAAATCACGAACCTGTACGGGCTGATTAAGGAATTCTTCCAGACGTCCCTGTTTCGCCAGTCTCTGGTAAATTTTCTCCCATGCACAGTCCTTATTGGGATCTACTTCGCACTTTCCATTCTTTGCTCCTCCACACTGACCATTCACAAGACTCTTGGAACAGTCAACGATGGGACAGACACCACCGGTAATATTCAGATAACACTGTGCACATGCATCACAGCTCTTCTTGGTAAGTGCCATGCCATGATGACCTCTGTAGTTAAGGGTATTGCTTGCAGCAACAACCGGCTTACCTGCCAGATCCGCAACAGTCTGAATACCAAGACCACAGGAAATTACTACCACATTCTCTGTTCCTTCCGGAAGCAGATCCTGCAATTTTCTTTCTGTGTGCATTTTATTGCATAAGAAATCAACTTTCGCACTACCTGTGACAGTCTTTCCCTGCTCCTTTGCAAACTTCAGGAATTCATCGCAATCCGGTTCCTCAACCGTCTCAAATTCCTTAAAGCACTTATTACAGGCAATCACAAACAGGTTGTCCTTGCCGTTCAGCACTGATGCAAGCTCATCACTGCTTTTCAGCTTGTACTTAGTATAATTTTCCAATTGCTCACCTTCCTTATAATAGAAATTATATTCTTATACTATCTGTTCTTATCCGTTCCCTCCACAAAAAAACTTATAAAAGCAGATAAATAAGTTACTGTTTTTTCCTATATAATATAACATAAACTGACTATTTTATCCAGACTTTGTAACTATTCTTAACCATACTGTTTTTATTTTTTACAAAATCATTCCAGGATGTGTTATAATTGGGATATCTGTTGAATAACCGTTAATAAAGATACTTATGAGGTGTAATATTTATGAGATACAAAGATGAATTCCATATCGCATCCACAGCGGTTCTGCTTAGTATGGCTATGTTTGGAATTTCCGTAGTGGTTCCCAAGGAGAGCCGTGTTCCCACAGCCAAGACCACTTTGACAGAAGCACCGGAAACTGCAGCTGAACAGGCTGAACAGGCTGAATTTCCGATTTACAGCCAGGACAGCAACTATGACAGTTCTTACGATAGCAGCCAGAACGATACTTCTTATGACAGCAGCCAGGTAGACGGCAGCTATGATAATTCAGATACGGATTCCTCTGACAGTGGTCAGATTACTTATCCTACAGAAGATTCCGAAGACAGTTCAGGAAGCGACACTACCGATAATACCGATATTCCTGATTATACAGAGGATCCTTCAGAGGACTACGGAACAGAAGACAGCGGAGACCTTGATTATACAGAGGATGGCTCTGGTACCGGTTCCGATAATAGAGACAGCTCATCCGATACTTCCGGTCAGGATATTGAATACTATGAATAACAAAATCCCCGAAAATTTCGGGGATTTTGTTTTACCTGATCTTATTCAAAAATCCAAATGGTTCCTTATCTTCCAGAAAATGCATCAGCATATATGCCGTCATGATCGCTACATTCTCTTCCTTCAGAATCCGCTTCACTTCCTCGCGGTCCGCCAGAATCACTTCAATCTCTTCCGTATCTTCCTGTGCCTTGGAACTGATTTCGCCGCTGGCATATCCATATACAGTCGCACAAGACTCGTCTGTCATTCCTACAGTAGTGAAATAGGGCTTCTGGTAAGCTTCTGCTACCGGAATGGGATCAAGCTTCAGTCCGGTTTCCTCGTACATTTCACGAATTGCGCCTTCATGGTAATTCTCATCTGGCTCTACCAGACCAGCTGGAAATTCATAAATATAATCACCTAATGTATAACGATACTGGCGAATCAACACCACTTTGTCATGTTTTTCGCCATAAATGCTATAAATGATCACACCGTCCGGATTGTTCTTATGTGTCACCATTTTCAGGCTGTCTACATCTTTTGCACGGGAAGACACAAAATAGTTTACCGGGGTATTGTGCACACTGGTGGCTTTTACATTATAAAGGTTTACATAACGATTATCTGTCTGTTTGGTAATGCTGTTGATTTTTCCCATAGGAACCTCTTTTCGTCAGTTCTTGCTGTTCTGGTCAGAGGTCTCGCTAGAGCGTGTTTGAAAAAGGCTTTCTGCAAGATATGCGTCACAATTTGTGGGAGATTTTGTCCGGATAAGGGCGCCGTAGCGGGCTACGGCAACCGAATTCGGGCAAAATATACCGCAAAGTGGGGCGTGCAGATTGCGGGAATGATTTTTCAAACAGGCTCTAGATCTCACCAAGGAACAGAGAATCAGTCACCGCGAAGAATCACACGGATTCTTTTATAAATAAAGAACACGATCACTGAGGTTAATGTGTATTTGAATAAATTGAATGGTACAAGGATCATAATTGCAAAAGTAAGAAGGTTGGTTACACCGCTGTGTACTGCTGCACCCATTTCAATAAATGCCTGTACCGGCATTCCAAATGCCTTGCCGTATGCCGGAAGAAGTACAAATGCGTTTACAAAGCATGCAAGCACTGTGGTAAGAATTACACCTGCTGCCATACCTGCCACTGCGTGTGTTCTTGTCTTCTTATGCTGATAACGATAAATCAGTCCGGCTGGAACTACATAAGAACAGCCAAAGAGGAAGTTTGCCACATCACCAACGCCTGCTGTCATAGTTCCCTTGGTTACCAGATGTACCAGAATTTTCACCAGTTCAATCAGTATACCTGCTACAGGTCCCATTGCAAAAGAACCGATCAATGCTGGAATCTCAGAGAAATCCAACTGATAAAAGGACGGTGCCAGAAATGGCAGCGGTACCTCAAAATTCATCAACACCCCTGCCACAGCACCTAACATTGCTACCTGGGCAATGGTTCTGGTGCGGCTTCGCTCCATTACGTTTCCATTTTTGATTACTTGTTCGCTCATACTCATTGCTCCTTAAATTATAATATTTAAAGAAAATTTCTGCAAGTATGGGATTAAAATGTTACCAGTAAACAGTAACGGTTACTGTTCACTGGTAACGTTCCGCGAGGTGTTTTTTGTGAACAAAGTTCACAGAAAACCCGAAAATTGCGGCGCGAAATCATGCGAATGCATGATTTCTGTGCAGCGCGAAGCGTATTACTATGAAGATACTGAACAGTTACCTTAAATCAAAAATAAGGTATACGGGGGAGCATAACTGCTATATGCCCGTATACCTTTTCATTTAATATGCACTCACTTATAAAAAATCCCCGAAATTATCCACATCCAAACCAGATTTGTATTCCAAAAATTGTGGACGACCGTGGATATCCGCTAAACGCCTTACTTATTTCTCCTCATCCTCGAAATAATCGTCATAATCATCATCAAAATCTTCCTCGAAGTCTTCAAGATAATCCGGTGCGAAGAAGCGATATACTGCAAATGCAATTCCTGCAACAGCAGCTACAGCGCCAATGATAGCCAGTACCCAGAGGACTGTATTCTTCTGCTTCTCATCTTCTTTTTTCTTAAGTAATGATAATAATTCCTCGAGCTTATCCATTTTAATGTTCATGTGATACCATCCTCTCTTTCAAAGTACTCATTAGGTTTATTTATTATACCACTTTTGCAATTATTTTACCATAGTTAATATATTAATTTTAAATTTTTCCAAACCCAATTTCCAATCAAATTTTCTTCAGCTTGGCAAAGCTTGCGAACATCTTCTTCACACCAACCTTATCAAACTCTACTGTAACCTCATAATCACGGCCGCCTTCCACGATTTCCTTCACAATTCCAACGCCAAATTTAATATGGCGTACCGTATCTCCCACCTCATAATCCAGCGAATTAGCTTTTGTTACTTTAAATTCTCTTGGCTTATAATTTCTGCCCTGGAGAATCTCTTTCATCTTGGAGTATTTCGCCGGTGTTGGGATTAGTTCCTCCACTTTCGGCTTCTTCTCCTGAATAGTGTGTCCCAGATCTACCAGTTCTCTTGGAATCTCTCTCACAAACCTGGAAACCCTGTTATACTGAGTCTCTCCACGGATCATCCTCTGCTGGGCGCAAGTCAAAGTAAGGTCTTTCATTGCACGGGTAATTCCCACGTAACAAAGTCTTCTCTCTTCTTCCATCTCCCCGTCATCGCCATAGCTGATGGTCATATGACTAGGGAAAATGCCGTCTTCCATTCCTACCATAAACACCTTCGGAAACTCCAGACCCTTGGCACTATGTAAAGTCATAAGGAGCACATAATCCTGATCCGGATCTACAGTATCAATATCTGCTACCAGAGCCACCTCTTCCAGAAAGCCTGAAAGCGTAGCCGACTGATTCTGCTCCTCCATAGCCTCCTGATAAGCTACAGTCTTGGAAATCAACTCATCAATATTCTCAATTCTTGCTCTCGATTCTTCTGTATCCTCAGCTTCCAGCTCTGCCACATAACCTGTGGAATCAATTACCTCCTGCAGGATTTCCTCCACAGTCATCACATCTGCCTTGCTTTTCAGCATCTGTATAAAAGTTACAAAGCCATCGATCTTTGACAAGCTTCTTCCAATAGAAGGAACCTCTTCAGCCACGCGCAATGCCTCATACAGACTGATTCCCATATTGTCCGCATAATCCTGAACACGTCCAAGTGTCGTTGCACCGATTCCACGCTTTGGCACATTTATGATTCTCTGCACAGCAAGATCATCTCTGGCATTATTAATCGTTTTCAGATAACAGAGAAGATCCTTGATTTCCTTACGTGCATAGAAATTAACGCCTCCTACCAGTTTATATGGAATATTGGCTGCAATAAATTTCTCCTCGAAAATACGGGACTGGGCATTGGTACGATAAAGAATAGCGCAATCACGGTAGTTCCCAAGACCGTTTCTTTTTAACTTGCCGATTTCCCCTGCCACATACTCTGCTTCCTCATAAGCATTCAAAAACTGGCGAAAATGCACCTTGCTGCCTTCTTCGTTCTCTGTCCACAGGGTTTTTGCCTTACGTTCTGTATTATTCGCGATCACCTGGTTCGCTGCATTCAGGATATTCCTTGTAGAGCGGTAGTTCTGCTCCAGACGGATTACCCTGGCATCTGGAAAAACATGCTCAAATCCAAGAATATTTCCAATATTAGCCCCACGGAATTTATAAATGGACTGGTCATCATCACCTACCACACAAAGATTCTGATACCGCTGGGCCAGAAGACTGATAAACTTAAACTGTGCAGTATTGGTATCCTGATACTCATCCACCATAATGTATTTAAACCGCTCCTGATAGTACTCTAGCACTGCACCGCATTTTTCAAAAAGCTCCACCGTCTTTACGATCAGATCATCAAAGTCCAGTGCATTATTCTTGCGAAGAGCAGCCTGGTATTCACGGTAAACAGAAGCCACTTTCTTCATATTGTAATCTCCGGCAGCTTTCATCTCCATATCATCTGGTGTAAGCAGCTCGTCCTTGGCATGGGAAATCTGGGCAAGAAGGGAACGCTCTTTATAAATCTTGGTGTCAATGTTCATCTTCCTGCACACATCTTTCATAAGAGACTTCTGGTCATCTGTATCATAGATTGTAAAATTCGTGTCATATCCCAGATTATCAATATGTCTCCGAAGGATTCTTACGCAGGCTGAGTGGAAAGTAGACACCCAGATACTCTCAGAACCAAAGCCCACCAGCTTATCCACACGCTCTCTCATCTCCTGAGCAGCCTTATTGGTAAAAGTAATAGCCAGAATATTCCACGGATTTACTCCCTTTTCATCCATCAGATAGGCAATCCTGTGTGTCAGCACTCTTGTCTTGCCGGAACCAGCTCCCGCCAGGATCAGGACTGGTCCCTCTGTCTGTGCTACCGCCTCGCGCTGAGGGGGATTTAATGTATCATATATGCTCATTTATGTTCTCCTTTTTTCGCTAACGCATGTTTGAAAAAAGCTTTCTGCAGGATGTGCGCCACAATTTGTAGGAGCTTCCGCCCTGATGAGGGCGTCACAGCGGACTGCGACAACTGAATTCGGACGAAATATACCGTCAAATGGGGCATGCAGATTGCGGGAATGATTTTTCAAATAGTTAAATCTCATTATACATGAAATCCTTATCTCCCACAACCCCGAACGTGCAGAAAATCCAAACATAGATTCGGGTTTTTACTGTTTACCAGTAACATTCCGTGAGGTGTTTTTTGTAAACAAAGTTCTGGTTTTTTTCTGTTTTTCACAAGATCTGAAAAAAACAGTTTACAAGTAGTTTTAAAAACTATATAATAAGGAGCAGAGGTGATAAAAATGACAGCTGATGATAAATCCATATTAAAGAGCATTCTGGAGCACATTTCCGGAATGGATTATATAAAACCAGAAGATCTTCCAAACATCGACCTGTACATGGATCAGGTCACCACGTTTATGGAGGATCAGCTTGCGTCCACAAAGCGTCACGATGATGACAAGATCCTGACAAAGACCATGATCAATAACTACGCCAAGAATAACCTGCTCCCTTCCCCTGAGAAGAAGCGCTATTCCAAAGATCATCTGCTCATGCTGATCTTCATTTATTATTTTAAGAATATTCTGTCCATCACAGACATCCAGAAGCTTCTCGGTCCCATCACAGCGAAATACTTTAAAGGTGAGCCAGGCAAGGACATGACCTATGTATATAATGAAGTTTTTGGAATGGAGAACCGCAAGATTGACCAGTTGATCAAGAATCTTCTGAAGGATTACCGTTTCTCCAGCGCCACTTTCCAGGATGCAGATGAGGAAGATCAGGAATTTCTGAAGCGATTCAGTTTTATCTGTCTCATGAGCTTTGATGTCTACATTAAGAAGATGATCATTGAGAAAATGATCGATGACATTTCCCCATCTGAGCCCAGGGACAAACATAAGAAGAATAAAGACAAATAACAGTACAAAACCCGCGAAATTATCTCATAGCACAATTTCGCGGGTTTTCTTTCGTATATTTTATTCTATTTCGGATTCAGATCCTCTGACGCTTATTCGTCCTTCTGATCCAGAGAACGGTTCTGCTCTTTTTTCTCTTCCATTCTCTTAAATACCATATCATAACCGTCATTGCCATAATTCAGAGAACGGTTTACACGGCTGATCGTGGCTGTGGAAGCACCGGTCTTCTCAGAAATGTCAAGGTAAGTTCTCTTATCCATCAACATCTTGGCCACTTCAAATCTCTGAGATAAAGAAAGAAGTTCGTTAATGGTACACACATCCTCAAAGAAAGTGTAGCACTCTTCCTTATCCTTCAGACAAAGTATGGCCTCAAAAAGATGGTCAACTGCCTCAGTTCTGATATTTTTACTCATTTCGCTACTCCTTTTTCTATATTTAATGTTTATTATTCTCTTTTCAATGATTACTATTTTAACACTCTGACGTGTGATAAGCAAGGACTTTCTATAAATATTTTTGTGAAGATTATATAGTTTTTATGTTCTTTTTTATTTTCAAATTGCTTTTTTTTCACAGATTCGTTATACTATGTGATAAGCTCATTAATGCTATATACAAAATAGAAAAGAGGAATTTTTGAATGGATCGTTTTTTCAACATGGATAACAAATTTTTCACCTTCATGAGCAGGGTGGCAGATCTTATCATTCTGAATCTGCTTTGCATTGTCTGCTGCATTCCGGTGGTGACCATTGGACCTTCCATTGCCGCCATGTTCTACGTCACTTTGAAAATGGTTCGTAATGAAGAGTCTTATATCGTCCGCGGATTTTTTAAATCCTTTAAACAGAATCTGAAACAGGGTATTGTGATCAATCTGATCATGCTTGCGGCTGCCCTTTTGCTGTACTTTGACATTAGCATCTGCCGCAGCACACCTGGCACCATCGGTAAGGTTCTTATGGTATTATTTATGATGATCCTGGTCGTTTACCTGATGATCTTCCTGTACATCTACCCGGTTCTTGCGAAATTTTACAATACCATCAAGAATACTTTTACCAACGCATTTTTGATGTCCATCCGCCATCTTCCATATACAGCACTTATGATCCTTGTCACTGCTGCCCCGGTTCTTGTATTTTTTATTCCAAGTGCCCAGGTACAGTCCATGGTCATCCTGCTGCTGGTGCTCATTGGATTTTCCGGAATTGCATACATCAATTCCCATTTCTTTGTGAAAATTTTTGACAAATATATTCCGGAAGAAACCTCTGAGCCGAATCCTGACAGTGTAGTAGACCACAGTCTTGATTCCGACAATAAGAATTTATGATCACCAGCTGGAATGGAAAGCCCTATCACTCCCTTGACTATATGCTAAAGGAGCGCTTCGGGGAAAAGGTTTATAAAGTCACCTTAAACGGCGGCATGAGCTGTCCCAACCGCGATGGTACAATAGGACACGGCGGCTGCATCTTCTGCAGCGAAGGTGGCAGCGGTGATTTTGCCGCCAGTGCAGCCCTCTCTATCCATGAACAGATAGACAGCCAAATTGCCATGCTTTCCGCCAAAAGACCTATTCACGAATACATCGCCTATTTTCAGGCTTACACCAATACTTATGCTCCTGTGCCTTATCTGGAAAAAATTTTTCAGGAAGCTATTTCCCATCCGGGGATTGTGGCACTTTCTATTGGTACAAGGCCGGATTGCCTGGAGGACGATGTAGTAGAACTTCTTTCCCGGCTAAACATGGTTAAACCAGTCTGGGTAGAACTGGGACTTCAAACCATTCATGAATCTACCGCAGCTTATATCAGGCGAGGTTACCCGCTATCCTGCTTTGAAGACTCCCTTAAGAGACTCCGCACAGCTGGTCTGGAAGTAGTAGTTCATACCATTCTCGGGCTTCCCGGCGAATCCAGGGAAGATATGCTGGCTACTATGGATTATTTAAATGCCCGGGATATTCAGGGAATCAAGCTTCAGCTGCTCCACGTTCTGAAAGGCACTGACCTTGCATATGATTATCTTGCCGGGAAATTTAAAGTGCTGGAACGCACCGAATATATTGACCTTGTAGCAGACTGCCTGGAACATCTGGATCCATCCATTGTGATCCACCGGGTTACCGGCGATGGGCCGAAAGATCTGCTGATCGCCCCTCTATGGGCCAGCAGAAAAAGAGAAGTGCTGAATCTGCTCCACCACCGTTTGAAAGAGCGTCAGAGTTTTCAGGGCAAAGCATTAGAGCGTGTTTGAAAAAGGCTTTCTGCAAGATGTGCGTCACAATTTGTGGGAGATTTTGTCCGGATGAGGGCGCCGTAGCGGGCTACGGCAACCGAATTCGGGCAAAATCTCCCGCAAAGTGGGGCGTGCAGATTGCGGAAATGATTTTTCAAACACGCTCTAATCTTATTATAAGGAATCCGGATTAAACAGATCGCTGATGCTGTCTCCGTTTCTGTGAATTCCGTCTACAGAAAACTCTGCCCACTCTCCGATGTTGGTGGCGTGGTCGCCGATTCGCTCATAGTATTTGGAGATCATCAGAAGATCAAGAACCTCGTCACTGGAAAAGTCCATGGTGTTCTGATCCAACGCATTTCTTACTTTATTGAAAAGATTATCCAGAATATCATCACTGCTGATCACCTTTTTTGCCAGATCACTTTTTTCCTCTACATAAGCAGTAACACTGTCATTTACCATATGCATGGCATAATCTGCCATTTCCTGAAGTGGAATAGCATTTACTGGTACATGAACGCTGCCTGTGTTCAGAATCTCCGCAATATCAGTAGCCTGGTCGCCGATTCGCTCCATATCTGTTACCATCTTAAGTGCTGCGGAAATTTTGCGAAGATCAGTACCAACCGGCTGCTGTTTCAGAAGAAGCTGCATGCAAAGAGCCTCAATATTATGTTCTTTGTCGTCAATCTCCTTTTCAATTCTTCCAATCTCCTTTGTGGCAGCCTCACGAACCTCCACGCTTGCCAGAAGCTGACAGGTCTTCATGATGGCCTGACCGCACAGATTTCCCATTTCCAGGATCTCATCTGAAAGCCTGGAAAGCTTTGCGGTATACACATCTCTCATATCAACCAAACCTCCCTGTAATATACTCTTCTGTTTTCTTGTTCTGTGGTCTGGAAAACAGTTCTGTAGTATCGTTGTATTCAATAATCTCACCCAGCAGGAAAAATGCAGTCTTGTCAGAAATACGGACTGCCTGCTGCATGTTATGAGTTACGATCACGATGGTGTAACGGTCTTTTAATTCCAACGCCAGATCCTCAATGTGAGATGTGGAAATTGGATCAAGTGCAGAGGTAGGCTCATCCATAAGAAGTACCTCCGGCTCTACTGCAAGAGCTCTTGCAATGCAAAGTCTCTGCTGCTGTCCGCCAGACATACCCAGGGCGCTCTTTTTCAACCTGTCTTTTACCTCATCCCAGATAGAAGCATTTCGAAGAGCACGCTCTACGATATCGTCCAGTTTTTCCTTGGAATGAATTCCATGAGTACGAGGTCCATATGCAATGTTATCATAAATGCTCATTGGAAAAGGATTTGGTTTCTGGAAAACCATTCCAACACGTTTTCTAAGAAGGTTTACATCAATATCCCCATAAATATCCTCACCGTCCAGACAAATATCGCCTGTGATCTTGCAGCCTTCCACAAGATCGTTCATACGGTTTAAAGATTTCAGCAATGTGGATTTTCCGCAGCCGCTTGGACCAATGAACGCGGTAATCTTCTTTTCCGGAATCTCCAGATTAATATTTTTCAAGGCATGGAAGCTGCTGTAGTACAGATCCATATTTTTTACGTCTATTTTACCCATAATTCTCCTTGCTGCAGAAATTTTCAGTTCATTTACAATTTCTGAAAACCTGCTGAGTGTGAATTTTTCATGAAGCGGATATTCACCGCCTGGCGACATCATCATATGTGAAAGTTCGTTATTCTGTGTCTATTATACTTCCACAACTGACAACCGCATACGTTATCAGTGAAACCTGATGGTTACTGTCCATTTGCAGCTTTGCTTAAGTGCTTTGCACAGAAACCGGATACCCAGTTCAGCACAAGTACGAAGATCAGCAGGATTACCGCTGTGGCATAAGCCTGATCCATATAAAGTCCCTCACTGGAAAGCACATACATATGTACTGCCAGGGTACGACCGGATCCCATCAGACTGGATGGAACCTTCGCCACAGAACCGGCAGTATAAATCAGGGCTGCAGTCTCACCAACAATACGTCCTGTCGCAAGTACCACACCGGAAAGGATTCCGGGAATTGCACTTGGAAGCACCACTTTAAACACGGTGCGGAGCTTTCCTGCCCCAAGGCCAAAGGAAGCTTCTCTGTACGCATCCGGGACACCCATAAGTGCCTCCTCTGTAGTACGGATGATCAGCGGAAGGATCATAATCACCAATGTCATAGCTCCCGCCAGAAGGGAATATCCCCAATGGAGAGCAGTACTGAAAAACAGAAGACCGAACAGACCGAAGATAATGGATGGAATTCCCTGAAGAGTCTCTGTTGTAATACGGATGATCTTAACCAACTTACTTCCTTTTTTCGCATACTCAACCAGATAAATTGCTGCAAAAATTCCAAATGGCACTGCGATCACCAGAGATAACAGGGTGATGATCAAGGTGTTGATCAGTGCCGGCATCAAAGATGCATTGTCAGAATTATATTCCAGAGCAAACAAGTCTGGTGTCAGATTTCCAACACCTTTTATCAGAATAAAACCAACAAGAAACGCCATAACTGCCACTGTAATAATTGCAGATAACCATACCAGGAGCCTCAGGATGGCAGAACCAGGATGATTTTTCCAATAAGATAATTTATTTTTACTCATCTTCTGCTCTCCTTTTCAGGGCTGATACACACAGGTTGATAATCAGGATGAATACGAAAAGTACAACACCTGTAGCAATCAGCGCTTCCCTGTGAAGATCGGTTGCATAGCCCATTTCAATTACAATATTTGCGGTCATGGTTCGAAGTCCTTTGAAAAGCCCCTGTGGCATCCAGGTCTGGTTTCCAGCTACCATGATCACTGCCATCGTCTCACCAATGGCACGTCCGATTCCAAGAACCACGCCAGCTAATACACCTGATTTTGCAGCCGGGAAAACAGTGCCAAATACACTTTTTTCGTGGGTTGCTCCAAGTGCCAATGCCCCTTCATAATAACTTGTGGGAACACTTTTTAAGGCTGGTTCTGCAACGCCGGTTACCGTTGGAAGGATCATAATTCCAAGAAGCACGGAAGCTGTCAGCATGGTACTTCCATCATGACCGGTAAGCTGTCGAAGCAGCGGGACAAACACTGTCAAACCGAAAAATCCATATACAACAGATGGTATTCCTGCAAGGAGGTTTACCATTGCCTTTAATGGTGCATACAGCTTTTTCGGACAATAAAATGCAAGGAAGATTGCAAGCAGAAGAGCTGTTGGAACTCCCACCACAATGGCCCCGGCTGTTACATAGATACTTCCAAGAATGAATGGAAAAATTCCATACAGTCCATTGGATGGTTTCCATTTCATTCCAAACAGGAAATCTGGCAGGCCAATCTTCGCCATTGCCGGGATTCCGTTTGCAAACAGGAAAATGCAGATTAATGCAACGGCTAATACGGAGGTACAGGCCGCTGCAAGGAAAACAAATTTCATTACAGTTTCATTGATCGATTTCATATAAAGTAAGTTCCTTTTTTATTCGGAAAATTTAGATCCTGCAAAGCTTTTAACCGGCTTTGCAGGATTCCTTATTTCTATTTCATGTTTCGTAACTGTAAAGGTACTTTATTTCTTTACTATTCACTGGTAGCATTCCACAAGGTCTTTTTTGCGAACAGTAACTTTATTTCTTATTATTTTGTAAGGTCTTCCCAGATTGTGATGTTTCCTGTGTAAACATCTTTTACCTGCTCACTGGTAAGTTCTTCAACACCGCTGTCGTTGTTTACGATTACAGCGATACCATCTTTTGCGATAACAGTTGCGGTAAGACCAGCCTCAGTCTCGCTGTCTTTCAGGTCACGGGATGCCATACCGATATCGCAAAGTCCGTCGATTGCAGATGTCATACCAGTTGTAGAATCGCTCTGCTGAACCTCGATATCAACTTTGTCATTTACTGCCTTGTAGCCCTCAGCAAGTTTCTCCATAACTGGTGTTACAGAAGAGGAACCAGCTACTACAACCTTTCCTTCTACGTCAGCTGCTTCATATGCAGGTTTGTCACCTACCGCGATGTATCCGTTGTCTTCAATGATCTGCTGTCCGTCTGCGCTCATGATGTATGTAATGAAATCCTGTGCAGCTTCGCTTACATCATCCTTTGTTGCAATGTTGAATGGACGAACCACTTTGTAATCTCCGGATTCAATGTTTTCTGCTGTTGCCTCTGCTCCGTCGATTTTTAATGCTGTTACACTGTCATCCAGAGAACCAAGAGATACATATCCGATTGCATTTACGTCCTGTGCTACTGTGCTTAACATAACGGATGTGCTGTTTGTGATCTTTGCTGCTTCTGTTGTATTGTCTACTTTATTTCCATCTGCGTCTTTTTCTTCAATTCCAAACAATTCAATGAATGCACCTCTTGTACCGGATCCGTCTTCTCTGGAGCAGATTGTGATATCTCCGGAAGCTGCTGCCATTGCTGTTGTTCCCATTGTTGCTACTCCTAATAATGCCGCCATTGCTACTGCTAAACCTTTTTTCATGATTTATTTTCTCCTTTTCTTCGCGGTCCTTTTTGTTATTCTCTCTCTCGCGATTACAGGTGTATCTTACTGTCCGGATGTAAAATACACTATCGTGGAAAAGTAAAATAAATGTAAAAAAACAGACCTCTTTGAGATCTGTTTTTTTACATTTATTATCCGCTGTATTTGTTTAACCCGCCATTTTTCAGATATTCATTTTTTTCAGCAGCTTCAGTGACTCTTCAATAAGAATTTCTGCTGCTCCTTTTCCAAAAGGTGAATTCATTGCTTCATATGTAAAACGATCATAAGAAGCTTTTTCTGCCATGTATTTCATGCTTCCGTTTATCATCGTACAAACCAGCGTGTGAGGGTAAGGAGATAAGGTTTGCAGCGTTACGCCACTTCCACAGTTTAGTTCTGGCTTTATACCTACCAGCGCAATATTTCCAAGACACACAACTTCTACTGCCGTGTCCTTATCTTGTGATGCTTTGTACTCCACATATTTTGACGGATGAAGTTCCTTCAATTCTGGCTCCATTTCTTTTCCTGGAACTAAAAACTCCACATTTCCAAATTCAATTTTATTATTTTCTTCTTTGCAAACAATACTGCCAGCCCTATTGCACACTGTATTTCCCAGACTGACTCCTAATTTTTCACAAATTCCAAAACCTTCTTCTTTCCGATCTGTCCAGATTCTTTCTCCACGGATAAATGTTTCGCTCACCGCCTTTTCAACAGGTGCCTGATCACCAGATGCTCCTATGAGAAACAATGCCACAAGCTCGGGATTTCCCATATTTTTTTCTATATAATCACAGGCAATCCCAGCAACATCAGGTGTTACCGCCCTGCCGCCAGCACTTAATACAGACCCCTGAAGTACAGAAGACTGAATTGCATAATGGAATATGACAGCCAGCGGAATCCCTTTTTCATTGTCAATTCTGATTATATTAACCTGATGGTCAGAAAGTCCTGCCCCATTTGTTCCAACCCACCAACCGTCTTCCAGTCTTATATCTCTGTTGCAGTTCACAAGACTATAATCAGTTCCGATTCCTATTGATGCTGGCTGAAGCTGTGAAAACGCTTTTTCTACAGCTTTTAACGAAGCTTTCTGCAACTCATCCCTGAATTCTCCTTTACTCTCAATCCGGCTCTTTTCCTTTAATACAGAATCTGACCAGAAATGTGGTGTCGAAAATGTATGGGTAACACATACCCATATATGGCTTTCCTCTATATGAAACTTTTCTCCAATCATTTTTCGTATTTCAAAAGCCTCTTCATCTGGCACAGAAGTAAGCTCCAGCGACAAAAAAACCATAACAGAATCGCTTTCCAATACAATAGCACGTGCATTCAGCGTCCGATGTACAACAGCAAAATCCTCAATTTTCAGATATTCCTCTGGCAATGAAATTTCTGATTTTCCAGCACCAGCCTTCATAGATTTTCCTCCTATCGTCCAATCCCCAGCCCACCATCCAGACAAATCGTCTGACCGGTAATATAAGATGCCTCTTCACTGGCAAGAAAACAGATAAGCTGTGCCAGATCATCTGCTGTTCCAAGACGCCCCATAGGAATATATGGAAGGAACGCTTCTGGATCTGCCCTTCCCACTGAGATTCCCTCCACTCGTGGAATTGCGCCTTTTGCGATACAGTTTACACAGATTTTTTCTTTTGCAAGTCTTGCGGCAACATTTACAGCCAGCGAATTTACAGCTCCTTTTGCAATTGCATTGCTAAAACTTCCGCAGCATCCCCCATGAATTCCCTCTACGGAAGACATAAAGATAATTCTGGGAGCTTTACTTTTCCGAATATAAGGAAGAGCTGCTTTCATCATCCGGAACGCGCCTCCTAGAAGATGGGATGTTTCCTCCAGAAGTTCTTCACTTTCCAGTTCTTCCATAGCTTTATCTGATCCGGTGTCACCTGTATTGGATATGATCACATCTACAGAACCGTATTTTTTTTCCAAATCTTCATATACTCTGGCAGATTCTTCTGCCGGACCCTCTGTGGTGACTCCAATTGCCTCACATTTTCCTGGAAGACCCATCAGATTTATTTCTTCTACTAATGCGGCTGCTCTTTGAGCCTGGTGTGTTACCATAACCACATTCATTCCCCCGGCGCATAAAGCTTTCACCGCTGCAACTCCATCTCCTGCAGTTGCACCTGCAAATACACATGTTCTTCCTACTAATGTCTGCATTTCTACTCCTTTAAAACTTTGCCTGGCATAACCAGTTTGCTACATAATCAAAACATATTTTCACAGTATCTCCAAATTGACCTGGATAATTTTCAGCATCTTCCTGAGGAACAAAATTATGGGAAGCTCCTTCTACAAATGCCATGGTCTTATTCTCACTTTTTATATTTTCGTAAATCTGTTCTGCAGCAAGAAATTCATAACTTCCAGTCATGCCCATGATCAATACCGGAACTGACACCCCTTTTACATTTCCTGGTGTACAACAATAGCTGGATTCCCAGTCCACTCCATAAATACGGCTTTCATCATAATGGAAATCTTTTGTACGAACTGCTGAATTTGTCAGGTAAGCCTTCACAGTAGATACATTTGTTCCCATATTGTTAAGCGTCACCGTATTTCTATTAAAATGTGGCTTTCTTAAAGAACGGATCACCTCATTCGTAACAGTTCCATCTTTATGAAGCAATGGCCAGGAATGAAGAGTATGGCTCAAAAGACGAATGTCCTGAGGGAACATTTTGTTATTCGGTGCAATCTGAGAACCACCTGCAACAATAAATGGTTCGTCATCTTCAAAGTTTCCCTCTCCATTTTCAATTTTTTCCAGTCTTTCCAAAGCCAGATCTATGATCGCGTCGTTTCGTGCAGCCTGCGCTTTCTGATAATTCGAAATAAACTCATCTGAATAAGAAGATCCAGCTTCCGAAAATCCCTTCTTTGGATCAAACAGATCAAATCCAGGCTTCAGATCACGGCTGGTTGCATTATCACTGACTGATGGATCAATACTTAGAAGAGTCATGACACCATTTCCCCAATTAGAATCCAGAAGTAATAAAGCATCTGCCGCTGGCAGTTTCCCAATATCAGACAGCTTCACAATCTTGTGATCATCCTGAAATGTTTTGGTCCCATTTTCTGCCACATTCTGATAAGCACTCATAAGTGTAGCGCCTCCACTATGTCCAAGAAGAACCAGCTTTTTAATGCCAGGAATTTTTTTCAAATATTCTGCTGCTTTTTTTACATCCAGAATCTTCTGATCCAATGTCTCACAGGATTTGCTGACTTTTGATGCCAATACGGTAAATCCTCTTTTCGCAAGCTCCGGAGCTGGAACAAATCCATAATAATCATCATCCGAATGCATTAAAAGAATTCCAACAGAACTTCTTTCATCTCCATCTACCGGCTGATAAAGAACGCCTCCCATTCCCCAGGAAATCGGAATATATGTATTTTTTATTTCAAAATATTTTTTATGGTTTATCATTTAGGATTCTCCTTACTTTTTTGCAATCAGGCTTCCATCACCCATTTATTTCTTTTACTCTGCAGCAAGACACAAAATGTCCCGGTTCAATTTCAGTAAGTTTCTGTGGCTCTTTACACTTTTGTGTTGCAAACGGACATCTTGCTGCAAATCTGCAGCCAGGCTCCGGATCAATTGGAGAAGTAATTTCACCTTTCAACTGAACCCTTTGCATCGGATGAAAAATATCCGTAGATGGAATTGCTGACAAAAGAGCTTTTGTATAAGGATGAAGCGTATGTAAAAATAATTCTTCTGTAGGCGCTTTTTCCACCAGCTGTCCCAGATACATAACACAGATATGATCCGAAATATGACGCACTACCGAAAGATCATGGGTTACAAACATATATGCCACACCCATTTTTTCCTGCAAATCCATTAAAAGATTCAGTACCTGAGCCTGAATGGATACATCCAGAGCTGAAACCGGCTCATCACACACAATAAAGTCCGGATTTAACGCAAGTGCCCTGGCAATACCAACTCTCTGTCTTCTTCCTCCATCAAGTTCATGAGGATAAGACTGTCTTAGCCTCTCATCAATTCCAACCAGCTCCATCAGCCGGTTCGCTTCCTCCTGAATTTCATTTTTGCCATGAAATCTTCCAGAATGTTTCAAAGGTTCCTTAATTGTTGACTCAATACGGATTCTTGGATTCAGGCTTGAATAAGGATCCTGAAAAACAATCTGCATTTTATCCCGTATTCGATCCAGTTCTTTTCCTTTTACATGGGTAATGTCTTCTCCATTCAGAAAGATCTGTCCTGCTGTCGGCTCCTGAAGGTGAATGATCGTCCTGCCAAGTGTACTTTTTCCGCAGCCAGATTCCCCTACTACGCCTAATGTTTCTCCTTTTTCAATGGAAAAAGATACATCATCCACTGCATGATTGATTCCAGTAGGAACTTTAAAATATTTCTTTAGATTTTTTACTTCGATCAATGACATAGCCTTATCCCTCCTGATCCATATTGCAGCAGCTGCACAAATGTCCTGGTTCAATCTCTGTCATAGGGATCTCTCCTGCCCTGCATTTTTCCGTTGCTCTTGGACATCTTGGTGCAAATGCACAGCCAGCCGGAAGTTCTGTAGGATCTGGCAGTGTACCCTGAATCGGTTTCAATCTTTTTTCTTTTCCATTCATACTTGGAAGAGAAGCAAACAACCCTTTCGTATAAGGATGGGACGGATTCAGAAAAATAGATTTCTTATCCCCATATTCTATAATTTTCCCGGCATATACTACCGCAACATTATCACTGGTTTCTGCCACTACACCAAGGTCATGTGTGATCAAAATCATAGATGTATTGTATTTTTTCTTCAGATCTTTGATCAGGTCCAGAACCTGAGCCTGAATCGTAACATCCAATGCAGTAGTAGGTTCATCTGCCAGAAGCAGAAGCGGATTACAGGCAAGTGCCATGGCGATTACAACTCTTTGCTTCATTCCACCAGAAAACTCAAAAGGATATTCCACACTTCTCTCTTTTGCGATTCCTACCATTTCCAACATTTCTTTTGCTTTTTCTTCGGCCTGCTTTTTGTCATAATCATTATGAAGCAGAAGTCCCTCCATAATCTGTTCGCCCACTGTCATAAGCGGGTTCAGAGCCGTCATAGGATCCTGGAAGATCATTGCGATCTTCTTTCCACGGATATCCAGCATTTTATTTTCTGGCATTTTCAGAAGTTCTTCACCGTCCAGCCAGACCTCGCCACCAAGAATTTTTGCAGGAGGATTTGGTAAAATTCCAAGAATCGCTTTTGCGATCGTAGTTTTTCCTGCTCCTGTTTCTCCTACCAGGGCAAGGGTTTCTCCCTTTTTCATATCAAAAGAAACCTTATTTACAGCTTGTACCACTTTTTTTCTGGAGGTATAGATAACTTCCAGATCACGCACAGAAAGGAAACTATCTTTTTTCTCTATATCACTCATATCAAACTCCTATCCGCCGCCAAATTCAGCAGCATCTATTTCCTCCTCTTATTTACGCAGTTTCGGATCCAATGCATCCCGAAGTCCATCACCGATCAGGTTAATTGCAAGTACTGTAAGAGCAATGATCAGACCTGGAAACATGATCAAATACGGATAATTTAAAATATGACTTCTAGCATCTGCAAGCATAGCTCCCCATTCCGGTGTTGGTGGCTGTACACCAAGTCCGATATAAGAAAGTGCCGCTGCCATGGTAATTGTCATTCCGATTCCCATTGTCGCATCTACGATTACCGGCGAAATAACATTCGGAAGCAAATGACGGAACATAATGCTTGCTTTTGAGCATTTGATTGATTCTGCTGCTTCCAGATATTCCTTGGATCTCTCAGATAAAATCTGTCCTCTTATCAGTCTTACACCAATTGGAACATTTCCTACAGAAAGAGCAAGAACCGTATTAAAAAAACCACTTCCAAGAACTGCAGAGATTAAAATACACAGCAAAATACTTGGCAGAGAGGACCAGATATCCATCAGTCTCATAATAATGGTTTCTACTTTTCCACCAAAATATCCTGCCACACTTCCTATAATAGTTCCCACTACAGAACCAAAAACTGCGGCGCAAAGTCCTAATGCCAGGGAATATCTTCCTCCATAAAGAAGTCTGGTAAATAAATCTCTTCCCATTCCATCTGTTCCACAGATATGCTGCATGCTCGGACCTTTAAACATATTTTTCAGATCCATCTCATTTACACCATAAGGAGCGATCACCGGGGCAAAAATACATGCAAGGCAGATAACTGCCAGCAGAATCACACCAACTCTTGCACCTGGATTTTCCCATACTCTTTGCATTGTCTCTGCCAAAAGAGAGGTTTTCTGTGTTCTGACATATTGATCATAAGCCCCTTTTTTTCTAAATTTCATTTCTTTCGTCCCCCCTTTCTGGCACTGGAATACTGCGCTTTGATACGAGGATCAACAAAGGCATAAACCAGGTCTACCAGCAACATCGCAACCGCTGTAAATACTGCGAAGAATAATACGCAGGAACGCACAACAGGATAATCTCTTGCATTGATTGCTGTCAGAAGATATAAGCCGATACCAGGTACCGAGAATACACTTTCAATAACAGCAGAACCAGCCACGATACGTGCAAAACCATTTCCAATAGAAGTGATAATCGGCATCAGCGCATTTGGAAGCATATGGTTAAAAACAACCTTCTTTTCCTTCTGTCCCTTTGCACGTGCTGTGGTTATATAGTCTTCACGGAAAACTCCAAGCATACTTGCTCTTGTCTGTCTGGCATTTACTGCAATTCCACCTAATGCACTACAAATGATTGGCATAATATAATACTGCGGTCCGCCAATTCCATATGCCGGAAGCCAGCCAAGTTTTGCAGAAAACAGTAAGATCAGCATCAGAGCCACCCAGAAATCAGGACAGGAAATAAATACCATTGCAATTCCCATTGTAAGAGAATCCTGCCATTTTCCTTCGTGTGTAGCTGCAAAAATTCCCATCAGTAATCCAATTACCAGGTTTAAGACCATGGCAGAAAGTCCGATAATAATTGTTCTTGGAAGACGTACGATCATTTCCTGTACAACTGGTTTGTTGTATACCCAGGAAGTGCCCAGATCAAAATGTAGAAATGTATCGCTGAAATAGGCTGCCAGCTGCTGCCAGTAAGACTTGTCCAAGCCCATAATATGTCTCAGATTTTCTACATCCTCTGCTGTTGCACTTCCTCCTGCGATTAGTTTCGCAGGATCGCCCGGAGTAAAATAAAGAATTGTGAATATGATAAAGGAAGTTCCAAGAACGATCACAATCATCCATAGCAATCTTTTTAAAATATATTTTCCCATATTGTTTCTCCATTGCCAAAAGTACGAAACATAATTTCGGTTTAATTTATAACTGCGGCGGCATTTTCGTCCGCCGCAGCAACTTCAAGCCCGGTAAAGCTTTCTCTTCATTTTTTAATTAATCAAGATAATAGTCACACGCACCAGCTCGAAGGAATTCGTTTTCACGATATACAAGGCTTGCAAAATCTGAATTGTATACAGCACTCATTGCATTTGTAGATAATGCGCAGTAATATCCATTTTCCAGAATATAATCATGCATTGCATTCATATTTTCGGTAGTATGTCCATCCAGTGTTGTACAAGTGGTCAGATAATCCTGAAGTGTATCATCATGGATATATGCCATGTTATAGTCTGTTCCAAATTCATTGTAGTTTGTGAAACGATTCCACTCACCGATCTGACATCCACCGCCTGCATTTGTGATCAGCAGATCCCATTTCGTCGGATCCAGGCTGTCAGTCTGTACAAGTGCCTCATCTTCAGCATTGATTTCAACGTTGATTCCGATATTCAGAAGAAGTGTCTGGATCATGGTCATCATGTTCTTATCAATCTCATTACTGGAACCAAGAATTGTCAGAGTTTCTCCGTTATAGTTGGACTGGGAAAGATATTCCTGTGCTTTTTCCGGATCATACACTGCCATGTAGTTGTTGTCTGCTGTCTCCCAATCCGTGTTATAATCCGGGAAGAATGGTGTTCCAAGTGCTTTTGCCGGAAGAACCGTTCCTGCAACGGTAGCAATTGCCTCATTGTCAATTCCGTAATAAACAGCTTTTCTAAGATTTACATCGCTCATCAAGCTTTCTTCCGCATTATTTCCCATCAGCACACGAAGTCCGCTTCCCTGTGTTACATAAACATCATTACCGTCTGCATACTGTCCACCCTCTTCAAAATCAGCAATATTCTCTGACGGAACATATTCAGAATACTGAATCTGACCTGTACTTAAAGCGATTACATGCTGTGATGTTTCAGCAATAATATCATATTCGATAGTCTGCACATTTGCTTTATGCTCTGGGTCACGAAGCTCATCTGTCTGCCAGTAATCATCATTTGCTTCCAGTACAACCTTGCTGCCTACTGTATACTCGGCAACTTTATATGGACCTGTTGCTACAGGTGCTTCATGGAAGTTTCCTTCTTCATAAGCCTTCTGGGAGAAAATAGGAGTACGGCACCATGGCCATTCCAGATCACCGATACCATCAACCGGAGACGTCCAGGTAAATTCTACGGTATAATCATCAACTGCTTTTACGCTTTCAAACTTATCATATTTTAATGCTTTTCCAGAATCAACCAGCGTATTGATAGAAAAGACTACATCATCTGCTGTAATGTTATTTCCGTCTGTATCTTTAATATAGTCATACAATTCCACCTGCCAGTGAAGATCATCTACTTCGGTATATCCCTTTGCCAGAATGGGAACGTAATCATTGTCACGATAGTCAAACAAGGTTTCATAAAAATTATAATTCACATACAGAAGACTGTTGTCACCACCTGTATTTTCCGGTGCCAGGTCTTTCGGGTCACTTACCAGTCCGATACAGATCTTATCATAGCGCTCATCACTGTTTGCGGTAGACTTTCTGGTCGTATCAACCTGTGGTGCAGCATTGTCCTCTGCCATTACGGATACAGACATGCTTCCTGCCAGCATTGCCGCTGTCAATGTGATTCCTAATACCTTATGTAGTTTCTTCATATGAATTCTTCTCCTTTTCTTTTTGAATAACAGTGTCCGATTCAAAATGGCCATTTCTGAACACAGACATTTTTCACACACTTTTTTGCTATAGCATTTCATTTCTCGTCATTTTGTATATCTCTTGTTGATAATTGTATTATACTTTATGCTTTTTAAACAAGCAATCCAAGTTAAATGAACTTTTATGCGTAAAATGCATAAATGATTATCGTTCACTCTACTCACGATAACCATAAATGTTGTTTCTGTACTGACAGTATATATAAAATATCCCCATGGAATGCCTTTTCACATTTCCATGAGGATACCATGAATTTCAATTTTCTTTTTACCTCTATCATTTTTCATCTACAGTGCCATTTTCTTTTACATAATTCTGCACATAACCAAGGAAACTTTTCAGTGGATCTGTTATTTTTTTCTGTCTCGGATAAACAAGGCAGATACTGGTTGTCACGTAAGGGACTACATCCACAAGTACCACATCTTCATGTCCAAGCCCGGATATAGGTCTTTTTGTGAGCAGGGCAACACCCATTCCCTTAGCCACCAGATCAATCAGATTTTCCCCACGAAGTCCTGTAAACGCTACGTTTGGCTCAAATCCCGCTTCCCGACAGGCATTCTCACAAATGGAATACATGGTTGTATTTTTATTTAAGAATAGAAACGGCTCCCTTTTGATTTCTTCTAATGACAGGTACTCTCGTTCTGCAAGAGAATGAGTCTTTGGCAATACTGCAACCAGATGATCCGTTGTAAAAGGTATTTTATTGAATCCATCAAAAAGGCCATCCTTGTCCCGTACAAAGCCACATTCACATTTCTCTTCCAGAAGCAACTGTAAGGTCTGAGAAGAATCTGCTTCCAGGATGTTCAGCTTATACCTGGGATTCGCCTGTTGAAAACCGGCCAAAACATCCGTAATATTATACCGCACCATAGAGGGAATCGACGCAACCGTTATAGCAGAGGAAATTCCGCTTAAATAACTCTGAAGCACATTCTCATACTCCTCCTGAATCTGTACCATCTGCCTGGCATATGGCAAAAAAGCCTGTCCAAAACCATTTAAGGAAACTTTTCTGGTTGTACGGTCAAACAAGGGTGCTCCCAAATCCATCTCAATGCTTTTTATATGTCTGGATAAAGACGACTGGGCTATAAATAAAGTATCCGCAGCTTCCAGGTAGTTTCCTGTCTCTGCCAGAACTACAAACTCACGAATATAACTCAATTCCATAAAGTAACTTCGCCCCTCCGTTTTGAGCCTGTTAAAGAGCTCTATAATTCATTTAACATCTCCTGTAAAAATATTGTCTTTTTACTGGTTTTGATTTTATTTTAGCACAAACATATAAAAATTCCCACTTTTTTTGCGCAAAAGCTACCATTTTCGGATCAGCTGTTTCTTTTTTACTTTTCAGAGTTTGTAAATTTTTTCCGCATTCTTTCCAAGAATCAAATTTTTTTCTTCTTCTGTCAAATCCAAATTCTGAACAAATTCAGGACCTTTTGTGAGCCATTCTGCACGTACAGGGTAAGAAGTACCGAAAATAACATGGTCTGCTCCCAGGATTTTCACAGCACACTCCAGAAGTTCTTTGCCCCATGGCTGTGCATGGGAAACTTCGTAATAAATATTCTCCCGGATCTGGTCACAGAAGCGATCTGTGTCTATGTCAAAACGTTTTACCGTGTCCTGTGCAGCAGCTGGCTTTTTCCTGAACATGGAACTTAAATAGGAGAAAAAAGCTCCACCCAGCATGGAATGTACCAGCTTGATATCCGGGCATTCATCAAATAAGCCACCAAATACTTCACGTCCGATGGCAATTGTCTGATCCATACAGCGACCGTAGGAGCGGCGGAGATTCGTATAATCTGTAATAGACTGATGGTCTACCGGAATCGGGGAATGATGTACATAAGCTGTCATTTTCATATCGTTTAATTTTCGGAAAAATGGTCGGAAAATCTCATCATCCAGATATTTATTTCCATAGTGGGAAGAAATCTGAACCCCTGTCATGCCCAGTTCTTTCACACAACGTTCCAACTCATAAAAAGCCTCTTTTCCGCCATATGGTGGTACTACAGCAAGTGCAGCAAATCTACCATCGCCTTTTTTTACATGCTCAGCCAGACCATCGTTGAATTTCCGGCACATTTCCAGTGACAACCAGGTATGGCAGCAGGGAATCTTCAGAATTGCCTTATCTACGCCAGCCAGATTCATATCCTCCAGCTGTTTTTCCATCCGGTATTCTCCCTGCACATAATTCAGGTTTTCGCATCCTTTTGGTTCTTCCAATACGATCTGTTTCTTTCCGGTTTCCGGAATTGCTTCGTATCTTGCATGTACTCCATATACTTCCGGGATACAGCGCATAAACTCTTCCAACATACTTTCATTGGTAAATAATTCTTCCGGAAGCCAGTACATATTCGCGTCAATCATCATCTTGTCTATTCCTCCTTGCAATATATGAGCATTTTCACTAGCTTTCTTATATCCAGAATTATATATTAATCATTTTGCACAAGCAATTCGATTCCCGGTGGGATTTATCCGAAAGTCGCATAAATGATGTAGTCTCTATCATATCTGACAGATTTTTCTTACCCAATCACACATTTCTCCAGGATAATCTGCCCGTCCATGGGGTTCGTCCCATACGATCTCATAATCAACATCCGTCTTCCCAGTCTCCATAAGCCGCAATGCCAGAACCATAGTCACGGTTAAAGAAGTATCTGCATCCTTCGCTCCAACCCGGATTCTGTAATGCGGAGCCAGAACCGTTTTCCCTTTTTCTCCTTTTCTTGGTATGAAATTCAGAGGATTGAGCAGGTATTTCTGTCTTTCCAGTTCCTTATCTCCTATAATTTTCTTGTAACCCTTCAGATAACGTGACACCTCTCCTGGATAATCTGTCTTTAATTCTTCCATTATGAGTGCCAGCTCTGTATTAAAATGGCGCTTATCCTCCTTTGGTGTACCAAATTCCTGGTTTTCAGCCTGAATCAGATCCAGATCATCAAAAGCTGGACACAGCTTCATTCTTTTGTGATAATCTTTCTCCATTTCCCCTATAGATGTTATTTCAGCCTTTCTTCCATTCCACTGAAGCCAGGAATAGGTAGGAAATGTAGCGTACCGTTCAGCAGATTGTTCCAGTTTCATTTTCAAATAATCAGCTCCACTTCCATTATGTTTTCCTTCCAGCATCAGCGACTCGCCTGTGATGGGATGTAAAAGCTTCATATCATTAAAATATTTTCTATAAGCATCTCCCATTTTTTCGGAAAGCGCTTTGCAAAATGGACTTAGCTGTCCTTCGCCAAAACCAACAAATGGCATTCCGGTATAGTGACTTTCTCCCTGGAACATCCATTCATAAGCAAAATCCGCATGATCCAGATCCGTAATCGGACAATAACACTGTGCTCCAAAAACCGTATCTGTTTCGTCTAATACTGCTCCCATTTTTTCAAGTTCCTGATCATATTCATGACTGTCACCAGTACAGCCAAGCAGCGTACTCATGGCTCCTCCGGCGCTGATTCCTACAGAAATGATCCGTTCCATATTTCCCGGAATTCTCTTCTTATTTTTTCTCAGGAAACGGATGCCAGCCTTCAGATCTGCCACAGACACCGGCGCCTTTCCACAAAGTATTCCCTGTTCGTTCACAGAACTTCTTCCCCTGCATCCGCAGGATACATAAACAAAGCCTTCCCGGATTGCTTCTTCGCCCATAGCTCTATGGTCAGTCAATGCAAAAGGTTCCGCTTGCATATACCCTGCAAGTCCATTTTCAAAAATTACAGGAGCGCTTGAAGCCATAAAACCCGCTTTTCTTCCATTTTCACTGATTCTGCCGGCTTTATCCAGATATTCTTCAGGCACATAAATATTCATACATTGTTCCCGGGAATTTTCCGGATTATCGCAATAAACTATTTTTCCCAGGAACCAACATTTCTGTTCTTCCAGATACTTCCAATGCAGTTGCTCCTGTTTTAAATCTGTATTTTTCATTTTTACCTCCAATTTTACTATTCAAAGTCTCACTAACAAAATTCGAAGCATTTTGACTGTTGGTTCTAAACAGCTACCTATAATTTTACTTAAGATCTTCCAACAGTAATTTTTCTAATTGATCCGCAATAAGCCATAATCTATTCATCTGGCGTACCGTAATATTCTCCAGATGTACCCCACCAGTGCATACCACTGTTTTTCCGCATGTCCTGCATACATCTTCAGCCAGCATACGGCATATGTTCTCGTCTTTATGCCCGGTAAGATTCATCACTGAGGACGTGACACTTCTCTCCCCATTTCCAGAAAGAGAAGGTCTTGGCACTGCCATAACCGTACATCCAATATGAGGTCTGTCACCGCCTTGTATGTATAACAAAATGTCTTCTCCGATTTTTGCAGCCCCGGCTTCTATATCAAAATCTGGCGTGCTGATTTTTTTTACTACAGTCCATTCCATCGTTTGTACTCCTTTGCTTCTATTCCAAATGGTTCCAGAAGCTTCGCGGCAATGTGATATACCATTTCATCTATGTTCTCCGGCTTCTGGTAAAAGGTCAACATCGGCGGGATTATGTGGACACCCGGAATCATGGATAAGTCATAGAGATTCCGCAAATGTATGGCACTCATGGGCGTTTCCCTTGCAGCAAGAACCAGAGGGCGTTGTTCCTTCAAAGTTACGTCTGCCGCCCTCAGAAGAAGGTTGTCTGCATATCCGCTGTGAATTCCGGCTACTGTTTTCATAGAGCAGGGAACAACCAACATCCCACAGGTTTTAAAAGAACCACTTGCAGGTTTTGCACCAATTTCTTCTGGTTCCAGGCAATAATCTGCCAGCTTCTTGATTTCTTCCACAGACAGCTTGCTTTCCTGCTGACAGGTCAGCTCACCACTTTTAGTCAGAACCAGCCAGGATTCGTAATCTTCCTCTTCTTTTATCAATTCCAGACATTTTTGCAAAACCGGAATTCCGCTTGCACCTGTTGCACCTATGATCAATCTTTTTTTCTCTTTTGAAATCTTCTTAATCATTTTATTTTCTATTATTCTCATTTCCAATATTGTTTTTCGACATTACGATTCTGATATTTTTTTATCAGGAATCTTTTCAATTGTTACTTATCATCAATATTTTCCCATTCTATAACCAACGTGAAGGATCCACTTCCATAAATTCAGCCCGCGTAAACCTGCCCTTTTCCCTATACGGTACTGTACAGTCAAAAATAGTTTTGCATGCAATTCCATGGTCTTTTATACCTGGTGAACAGGAGGGAGCATTGGATGGATCCAGCGGATGGCATCTGACACCCGGAATAGTAATAATATCTGCATCCCCCTGGAATCTGGTATTCATTGCCCACAGCACATCATTCATATCAAAGCAGTCCACATCTTCATCTACAAGAAACACATGCTTCAGCTCACTAAATGCAGAAAATGCCAGCAGGGCAGCCTGCCGCTGCCTTCCCTCATCACTTGCAGACAACTTTTTGAATTGGAGCACAGCCATATATTTTCCACCACCAGCTGAACAACAGTATACATTTTGAAGTCTTCCTGGCATTGCCTTTTCCACCATTCCATAAATACTTGCCTCTGTAGGGATTCCTGCCATTGACACATGCTCCTCACTTGAGCCAATACAGGTCTGCATGATGGGATTCTTCCGATGTGTTACTGCCTTTACCTTGATCAGCCAGCATTCTTCACTTGCCGGTCCGGTATACCCGGGAAATTCCGGCATGGCATATCCGGTATGACTGTTCTGATCTTCTTTTACCCGCACATGAGGAATCACTTCTCCTTCAATCACATATTCCGCATTTGCAATTGCCATTTCTTTTATAGAAACGCATTTGCAAAGCTGTACCGGTTCTTTGCGGATTGCCCCTGCTACCGAAAGTTCATCATAGCCTAGCGGTGTTGTAGGCGGTTCAAAACAGGAACCGATTTCTATAGCTGGATCCACACCAATACTGATAGAAATAGGTAAAGTCTTATTCAGTTCTTCTGCCCGTTCTGCCATTGCCCCAATATGTCTCGCACCTGGGGTAAAGAATATAGACAATTCATCTTTTCCCTGTATGCAAAGCCGGTGAATCGTCACATCATGAACGCCTGTATCCGGATGGGTTGCATAACACATTCCCAAGGTAATGTAAGGTCCCGCATCCACAGGAGTATTAGTCGGAGCCGGAATCAGTTTATATAAATCAAAATCTGGCTCCTCGGCCCGGTGAATCACTTCCTGGCATGGAGCTGGTGTGAAAATTTCCACTGGCGGTATGGGTTCTGCCACGCTTTGATACAGCATTTTTCCAAGATTTTCCGGTTCACAGCCAAGCAATACCGCTACTCTTTTTCTGCTTGCAAGAAGGCCGATTGCCACTTTCGCCTTGGGATGATCTTTTATATTGTTAAAAATCATTGCGGGACCTTCTTTCGTGGGCCGTTTCACAGTCCCGCCAGCTCCCACATAACGGTAAACTCCAGCCAGCTCTGCCTTTGGATTCACTTCCACGTCTGTTTCTACCAGCTGTCCTGGTATTTCTTTTAGTAATTTTAATGCACTTCTTAAATCCCTGACCTGATTTTCCATGTGTTCTCCCTCTTTGTATAACATTTTATCTTGCTGCCTACTACAATTCATTTTTAATGCAATACTTCAGCAAGTGAGTTCTATTCCTGTATTACTATTTATTACGCAAGCTGTAACAATACCATTCCAGATATGAACATTTTATAATTCATTCTCTGGATATTCAATTCTGTTTATGGTACAATTGTTTCCAGATTGGAAACAAAAGGAGGCATCTCATGACATTTGAACAATTGGAATGTTTTATTTATGCCGTGCAGGAAAATACATTTTTTGATGCAGCAGAAGCACTTCATATCACACAGTCTTCTCTTTCCAAGCAGATAAAAAAAATGGAGCAGGAACTGGGTATCCAGCTTTTTGACAGAAGCAAGCGCTCCGCGGTTCTCACGCAGGCAGGCGAATTTTTTTATCCTGAGGCCCAAAAGCTTTCCCTTCAATATCAGCAGACCATTGCAAAAATGAAGGAATTTAATACCAGATTTTCTTCTTCCCTTTGCGTAGGAACTCTCCCGGTTCTTTCCCAGTATGGTCTCACACACTTTTTCCATCAGTTTGCCACTTTGCATCCTGAGATTTCCTTATCTCTATTTGAGGTGGAAGAGCCTGAGCTTATGGCTGGCTTTGAAAAGGGGCGTTTCGACTGTATCATCGCCAGGGAATCCATGATCACGGATCCTGACTGCATCTTTATCCCAATGGCTTCTGATACACTTTCCGTCATACTTCCCCTTTCCCATCCATTGGCACGCAGGGACGAAATCTCTATTCATGAGATTTCCAGGGAAAGCTTTATTCTCATGCATCCCTACACTTCCATTCATCAACTGTGTCTCCGGCTTTTTGACGAAGCAGATATATGCCCACACATTCTTCGCACAGTACGCCTGGAGTCTATTATCAGCGCCGTTGAGGCTGGAGAAGGCATCAGCCTTTTTGCGCAAAAAAATTTTGACCTGTTTCAACACACCAGTATTGTTTCTGTTCCGTTGAAGGAAGCACCACCTCTGATAACCGGTGCTGTTTTTCATAGTTCCAAAAGTAATGCTTCAAAAAGTGCCATTCCTTCAAACACTGACCATTTACAACCAATAGAAATATTGCGTCTTTCCTGCTCTTCTTATATAATATGAGAAGAATTGACAAACAAGTGAAATACCAAATGGATTTTGAACAGTTAAATTTTGAAATAAAAAGAAAGGATTTACTATGACCGAAGAAGAAAAGAAAGTACCCTGGCTGGACACTCCTGACCCCCAGCGTTTTATTAATAATGCAGCGAAGTTCAGCGATCTGATGATGATGTACCGATGCGCTATCCGCGAAGTACAAACCAAGCTGGAAGTTCTTGATGATGAATTTTCAGTGGAATATAAGAGGAATCCTATTTCCTTTATTAAGACAAGAATTAAGAAACCAGAGAGTATTTACCGCAAGCTGCAGAAGCTGGGGTATGATTTTACAGCAGAAAATATTCAGGAACAGCTGAACGACGTCGCCGGAGTGCGAATCGTCTGTGCTTTTATAGATGATATTTATACGGTTGCTGATCTGATTGCCGGTCAGGATGATATTAAAGTTATTAAAATCAAGGATTATATCAAAAAACCAAAGCCAAATGGTTATCGTAGTTATCATATGATCATTGAAATCCCGGTATTCTTCTCCAAAGGGAAAACACCTATGCGGGTAGAACTTCAGATCCGTACAAATGGTATGGATTTCTGGGCTACGCTGGAACATCAGCTGCGCTATAAAAAAGGTATTGAGGAACTGCCTGGATACGAAGATATCAGTGAGGAACTGTATCGCTCTGCACAGGCAGTAATCGAAATGGATAATGAAATGCAGCAGATTAAGAATAAGATTGGAATGTTTCATGATATTTGAGACAGGCTCAATCTACATAATTTTACGGCAGACAAAATTAATTGTCTGCCGCTATTTTTTAGAAATATAACTTTTTTCTCTGATAAGATTTCTTTTATTTCAGCCACACGAATACGCAAAACAAAATAAATATAAATGCCGCACCGCCAAAGATCAGCCCCACAGTCAGCGACGCCTTCAACGAAAGCCAGATGGTTCCTCTTCTTTCTTCCTTCGTCATCGGCGGATTCTGAAAAGCGCTCAGATCATCCGGTACTTCATTTTCCATTCCCGGTTCCGGTACTTTTACATCAAATTCTTTTCTGCTCTTAGATGGATCGCCAGGAAATATCTGCCATGGTCTTCTGGAATTCCAGGGCATACCATCCACATCCATATTGGCTACTGTGTAATCGGGCAATTCTTCTTTTTTTCTTTTTCCCATGTAGAACCTCCTGTTTTGCTATTTAATGTGTTGGTCGTTATCCCAGACGCGATTTTACAATGTATATTCACCGCCGCGCGTCGCAACGTTCCGGCAAGCTAATGACTAACT
>OGRI01000648.1_pt1 | contig 34375 bp, 51 predicted proteins | sample 1553391 | NCBI WGS metagenome assembly OGRI01 (sample SAMEA2580052, study PRJEB22360) | human gut metagenome | reverse complement strand
GACAAGCTTCGCTTCTCAATGGCGGGCCACGCCCTTCGGGGTAACCTTTGAGTCAGTGGATTACAAAGAGGACGAGCGCTCAAATCATGTCATTCGGAGTTTCATCACATCATCGGTGCGGCTTTTTTATAAAGGGGAACGGTAATCTTGGTTGATTACCGTTCCTTTTTTCTTTTAATGCCACTTCGTCATCTTTGGAGTTATTACATAAAAAAACATCCCATGAAGCGAAATAAATTCATGGGATGTTTTTTTATGTAGAGAGAGTGATCTCTTGAAAGAATTAGTGATTTTGACGTAGGTCTTTTACTCTGACTGCTTTTCCTTCGCTTTGTGGCAAGGAGCCTTTTTTCACTAGTTTCAGTTTGGGAGTCACTAATATCTCGTCTTTCAATTGACGTGTGATCTCTTTGCGTATCTTTTCCAATTCAATGTAATTATCAGTAGAGAGATCGCTGAGTTCTACTTCCACAATCATTTCATCCTGGTTGTTTACTGTTTCCAGTGTGATTAGATAATTGCTGCCTAATTGTGGGAATTGTACCAATATCTTTTCTACTTGCATTGGGAAGATGTTAACTCCCTTAATGATGAACATATCATCGCTACGTCCTTTAATACGGTCAATACGTAGGTGGGTGCGTCCACATGGACATTCTCCGGGAAGAATACGGGTGAGATCTCGGGTACGATACCGTAGAAGCGGCATCATCTCGCGGTCGAGAGTGGTCAATACTAACTCACCAATTTCTCCATCTGGAACAGGTTCTCCTGTTTCAGGATCAATAATTTCAACCAGATAGCAATCCTCCCAGAAGTGCATGCCGTTTTGTTCCTGACATTCAAAAGCAACTCCAGGGCCGTTCATTTCCGTCATACCAAAGCTGTTATAAGCTTTAACACCTAACATACGTTCGATCTTTTTCCGTTGTTCATCTGTATGAGGCTCAGCACCAATGACAAGTGTTTTTAAGCTGGTGCTTGTCGGATCTATACCTTCTTCTTGAATGACTTCTGCCAGGCGAATAGCATAGCTGGGAATAGCATGAAGCGCAGTTGTTTTGAAATCAGTAATGAATTTAATCTGTCGCTTACTGTTTCCGGCAGCAGCAGGAACTGTCAGTGCTCCCAAACGTTCTGCTCCATATTGGAAACCTAATCCTCCGGTGAACATACCATATCCGGAACTATTCTGGAAAACATCCGTTTTGCGTATGCCTACCATATAGAGACAGCGTGCTACCAGGTTTGCCCAAGAGTCCAGATCGTGCTGAGAATGAACAATCAGAGTCGGAGTACCGGTTGTTCCACTTGAAGAATGAATACGTACCCCATCTTCCTGCATATTACCTGAAACTAGACCAAAAGGGTAGGTGGCACGCATATCAGCTTTAGTAGTAAATGGGATTTTTCGAATATCTTTAAGGCTTTGAATGCTATCAGCTGTGATATTATGTTCTTGGAACACTTTTTTGTAATACGGTGAATTAGCTGCAATACTTATCGTCTTTTTAAGCCGCTGAAGTTGCAATTCCTGCAACTTCTCACGGCTCATGGTCTCTATGTCTTCTTCCCAGTATTTGTTATTCATGGTAGTTTGTTTTGGAGGGTCTTTACATTAATTTTTCGGCAATTTCTTTTCCGGCAGCCAGTGCTTTGAGGTTCATCTCTACAATAGCCTCGCCTTTGCGTTCGAAGATTTCGCGAATGCTGGTTTGTATTTTCTCATAGTCAATTCCTAGAAAGGGAATGGTAGCCCCAAGCAAAACAATATTTGCTACGCGAATAGAACCAATTTCTTTAGCTACCTTATCCACATTCAGAACGATTTTATGGGGCAATTTATCCAACTCTGCCCGCACATCAGCTTCTGCCGGATAGTTGGGGATATTAACGAACGGAGTTTCGTTAGTTACCAGCCAGCCTTCAGAACTTAAATAGGGGAGATAGCGTAATCCTTCCATGGGTTCAAGTGAGATGATCAAATCGCATTTGCCTGAAGGAATAAGATCAGAGGCAATAGGTTGATCACTGATACGTAAATTGGATTGTACGTCACCGCCACGTTGGCTCATGCCATGTACTTCCGCTTGTTTCATATATAATCCGTCTTTAAGGGCGGCTTTACCAATTACTGTGGCGATAGAGAGGATGCCTTGTCCACCAACGCCGGAAAGTATGATATCTTTTTTCATGGTTTTACTTGTTTCGTTTTTTACGTGCTAAAGTTTGAATGCATTCTCTGCGTGGTATAATAACAGATACACCACGATATTCGATTTCTTCACGGATAATCTGTTTCATTTCTTCATAATTCTTTTTAAGGGGAACTACTACGCGAATGTGTTCAGGAGCTACGCCGATACCAGCGCAGATTGCTTCGATACGTCCTGTGCCGGCGGAATCCTGACCGCCTGTCATAGCGGTAGTTTCATTGTCTGAGATGACAATGGTAACATTAGCATTTTCATTGACACAGTCTAGAAGTCCTGTCATGCCGGAATGGGTAAAAGTTGAGTCTCCGATGACTGCCACTGCGGGGTGAAGACCGCCATCAGAGGCGCCTTTTGCCATTGTAATGGATGCCCCCATGTCTACACATGAATTGATGGCATTGAATGGCGCATTGGCTCCTAAAGTATAACAACCGATATCACTGAATACCTTATGAGTTGGATATTCTTCTTTTAGTACTTGCGTCAGTACAGTATACATATCACGATGTCCACAACCTTCGCAAAGTGCAGGTGGGCGCATTTCTACAAGAGAAGGCACTCCAAACTCTGATTTGTTTTCTTTTCCTACGGTGCGCGCTACCTTGTCCGGATTTAATTCACCGTCCTGTGGCAATGTGCCATCCAGACGTCCTTTTACTTTAACGCCAATGCCGAGATAACCTTTCAACTGTTTCTCAACGAAAGGTTGTCCATCTTCCAATACCAGAATCTCATCGCAGGCTTCTACCAGCTGTAGAAGTTGTTTCTTGGGCAATGGGTATTGCCCAATCTTTAATACAGGATATTCACAGCCGTCAGGATAGTTTTCCATCAGATAGTTGTAGCCGATACCGCAAGCTATGATACCCATTTTTTTGTTAGGACCATCTATATACTTATTATATGGAGAACTTTCAGAGGCTTCTATGAATTCAGCCTGACGTTCCAACAAAACTTTGTAACGTTTGCGTGCATTACCTGGTAATAGGATAAATTGGCGTGGGTCTTCACTGAAAGATATTTCATTCTGGACTTGTTGAGCCTTTTGCTCTACACCTGAACGAGAGTGGGCGAGACGAGTGACCATACGCAATAATATCGGTTCGCCGATTTTTTCAGAGAATGCAAAGCCGTTATAAACCATGTCGTACGCTTCTTGCTGATTACTTGGTTCGTACATGGGAATAAGTGAGAAATCACCGTAAAAACGGCTGTCTTGTTCATTTTGTGAAGAGTGCATGCTGGGATCATCCGCTGCTATTACGATTAATCCACCTTTTACACCGGTAACGGCTGAATTGATAAAACAGTCGGCAGCTACATTCATACCTACATGTTTCATACAGACTAATGCTCGTTTACCAACAAATGACATACCCAAAGCGGCTTCCATTGCGGTCTTTTCGTTAGAAGACCAACGACTGTGAATATTTTGTTCAGCCGTAATGGGTGCCATTTGGATGTATTCTGTTATTTCCGTGGAAGGAGTGCCGGGATAGGCGTAAACGCCTGAGAGTCCGGCATCTAATGCAGCTTGTGCAATGGCTTCATCGCCAAGTAAGAGTTGCTTGCTCATATCTGATTGTTTTAATGTTAGTCATGGATTATTAATAAGAAAATAATCTGCGTTTTTCACTCGCAAATATAGCCTTTTGCTTTTATTTTATTACGATTTTACTTGAAAATCTTTCTTTCGTTTAAAGCATTCCAATATTTTCTAGCATTTTTCATATGATCAGTGTAATTGGAAGCAAAGTTATGGGTACCTGAAAAGTCCTCTTTGGCACACATATAAATATAATTGTGCTTTGCATAATTCAGCACAGCATCAATGCCAATGGTTGAAGGAATACGTATCGGTCCCGGTGGTAATCCGGCATTTAGATAAGTATTGTAGGGTGACTTTACATTCAGGTGCTCATTCGTAATTCTTCTTAGAGCGAAATCTTGAAGTGCGAATTTAATGGTGGGATCGGCCTGTAAGGGCATACCCTTATTTAAACGATTTATGTAGAGACCTGCAACCATGGGCTTTTCTTCATTGTTATTTGTTTCTTCTTCTACAATAGAGGCGAGCGTCGATACTTCTTCCGGGGTCATGCCTATGCTTGTGGCCTTGGCTAGTCGTTCCTGATTCCAGAATTTCTCATGTTCTTTCTTCATACGGTCAAAGAAATCCTGTACGCTCATATTCCAATATACTTGATAAGTTTCGGGAATGAACAGGCTGGCCATTGTTTCCTTTGTATATCCCATTTTCTTTTGAAATAGCGAGTCGTTCATTATTGCTGCAATTTCAGTAGAATCAATCATAAGTTGTTTACCTACGCTGCGAGCAAGTCTATCTAAAGTACGTACATTGCTAATGGTCAGATTTATAGGTTCTTGATATCCTCTATATAAACGACTAAAGACGTGGTAAACACTCTCTTCTGGACGGATGGCATAGCATCCGGTGTGGATGTTTGAATTGTAGTCACGCCATTTAGCCATCCAGAGAAAGCCTGAAAAACTTTTCGGATGTCCCTGTTTTTTTACCTTGTTATATATGGAATCCGGTGTATCGTCTTTGTCGATATAAATATAAGCTGTTTTGGAGGGATGAAACTGTGGATAGAATAAATAATAATAGAATGTTCCGGCACAAGCTGCACCAATAAGGAACAGGGCTGTCAATCCTCCTATGAGAATTCTTTTTGTCTTCTTTTTCATCGGTTTCTACAGTTTTCTTTAGTCAGGCAAAGGTAAGAAGAATCTATGAAATAAAAAAAGAGATGCATAAGCATCTCCTTTCCTTTGAGCCGCTAGCCAGACTTGAACTGGCGACCTACGCGTTACGAAATTTTGCCGAATATTCAGCAATCGTTTGGCGCTTAGTTGATTATCTTATTTTATTCTTTTGCTTTCCTTTTAAGATACTGTTATTTCCACTGTTCTACCATTGTGGGAGTGCCTTGGGTTAATAATTATATTATTTACTTTCTTTTTTATATGTTTGTCCGACACCCCAATGGTTATTACTCATCTGGAGTAGTAGGAGGATCTGGTGCATAATCGCTGGTAAAATCGTAAGAGCCAGGAACTGGATAATTAATGTCGTTATTAGCCGGTATTTGTGGAGCATAGTCCGGAGTAAAGTCTCTTGTTTCAGGAATTAGACCTGATTCTGGATTAAAGAAATTGTAATCGTCGTTCATCTTTTTTTGTTTTTAGAGTTATGATTCTATTGATTTTTAAAATATTGTTAGCCATAGTAATTGGAATTCCTGTGGCTATTTTATTAGTTTTAATGTTCTTAACGTTTGCGAGATTCGCTTGGCAACTCGGGTGGTCCATTTATTATAATATGGATTTGTGGTAGGAGCTGGAATCCCAAATTTTCTTGATAGTCTGACCTCCATCTCATATTGCCCTCTTATATTTGGCTTTCTGAGTTTTTTTATATTTAGAGAATCTTTGAGTTCCTCAATGGAATAAACAGATTCTCTAATATCAAAAAAACGGTTTTTGGTTGTTTCTACATCCAGTTTGCTGTCACGTATATCAAGATAAAGTCTTTCTATCTTGTTTAAATATTCTATGTATTTAATTCGTAGTTCTCTTAATTTACGAGCAGTATCATCGTCAATTACTACGTTCTTTTGGCATATTGATATAAGTTGAACAATAGCCATAATTCCAAATGTAATAGTTGGAACCCATTTTTCTCCGTTTGGAATTAATTTCCATGCAGAGAACGAGGAGGCTCCTATAGTGGATAATACCAACAATACAGTGCTGTAGGCTTTTCTATAATCATATTTATGGCTGACATATTGGGATAAATATTGCTCCCAATATGCAGAGTGTACTAACTCATGCCATACAATACATTCTATTCGCGTTATCTCAGACATCTTATTTCTTTCTTTTATCACTGTCAGGGGGATTTATGCTTTTATCATTGGTAAAATCATATGTTCTACCGGTGTCTTTTTTCTTCTCAATAATAGATTTTCTTTGGGAATATCTTCCACAAGGTGACTTTGGAGATTCCTTTTTAGATATCGGTCGTGACGTTTTCTCTTTTTTCATGATGGGATATTATTATTTTAGTTCATCTATTCAAGAAGTGCCTCATTTCCACATTAAATAACTATTTCTCTTCTGATTCAATTCGTCAGGAAGGGTATTGCCATAATCAATCACCCAAAGATCTCCATATTGAGTCCAGCGACTGTGTTCTTTGAGTTCTGACCACAAATAAATGGTGTCTTTCTTCCAAATAGATGTGCCATTATAAATACATGGCATTTTTTTTCTGCTTGTGAAAACAAAAAAATTGCCCTCTTTCAATTCTGATAACCTTTTCCTTTCTGCGCTCATTGTTTTATTTATTTAATATTTCAATATTATTATCGCCAAATACGAATCGGAGCACTTGTTCTTTTTTCTCTGCTCCCATTTCTATTGATAAAGTTGCCTTGATCTCTTTTCTCTCTACGTAATCTATATTATTACATAATTTATCTGATTTATAGTAATCAAAAAAATTACAGTTTAACACTTCGCTTATATTACAAAGTAAATCTGTGTCAAGGCTATGTTTTTGGAATACGGTTTTTTCTATATTCTGTCGAGCAATACCCAGTAATTCAGCGAATTTAGCTTTTGAAATTCCGCTTTCTTCTACCTTTTGGCGTATTTCCTGACCGATATTTAATCTATTGATTTTCATATAATAAAGTTATTGAAGGTTTTTTGTATGCAAAAAATAATATGTAATAAACCAACTGTTAATAAAATGCAATAATGTAATCTCTTTGTATTACATGTAATATTAATGATTACATTTGCATCATAAAGTTAATCAATAAACCAATTAATACACAATAATTATGGAAGAAGTTAACAAACAAATGGAAAAAGACCCAATCAGACCTATAATAAGGAATCTGAAAGTAGATGAATCTTACACCTATCCTGCATCAAGGATGTGTGTAGTAAAGTCTGTATGTTCTCAAATTTCGGTAATGGAAAATAAGGTTTTTAAGACCAAGTTGGAAAAGCCGATGTTTCGTGTAACAAGAGTAGAGTAAGGAGGGATAATTATGGAAATATACCAAAACATAATAGTGTGGGCTATACTCTTATTTGCCGCTATAGGCTTTTTCGGAAGCATTACATATCTGTTGTATTGGGTTAAAGAAAAAAATTCCGATGCTATTAGTCCCCAGCCAGATTTGGCATATAAATCTACTGGCACTTTTACTATTCCGGTGAATATGAAGTATATCCCTACAGATACTCCTTATAAGGATTTGTGGGATGCGGCAGGATGTTGCATTCTTGACATGCCTGATTATCATCGGACTACTTGGGCGTTAAACCCCTTGAGTGGTGATAGTGGCAAGGTTAAAGAAAGAGATGAGGCACTTTACCGTGGAGAACTTATCTCTTTGATACAGAAAGGAAGGAAGTATAAAGCGGTAGAGAAGGATGTTATAGAATTAGTAAAATTCACAGAATGCATTATTTCAATGTCTGGCAACGCATATAGAGATACCGTAGGGGTACTTTGTACTAAAGATATATTGCGTAACTACATTTTAACTGGAAAAATGCCTGAAAATTATAAGGAGAGTAAACATGGATAGGCCACAAGAAATCATGAAGGATATGGAAGCAAGTACTGTACAAAACATTAAGCATATTGAGATTTCAGTATGCTATGAAACAGAAAAAAGAAATGGGCGAACCGAGAAACTAATATCAGTGTCTCGATCAGTTACATTAAATGGAAAAGAAATCTATAAAGATAAAATGAGTCCTTTGATGTATGTGTCATCAAAGGACCCATTACGAAACTTGGAACGTTTTCTCTTAGGATTTGAAAAGACTGAGAGCAGTAAGAATATTGACCCCGATGGTCGAAAGAGAATTTGCCTTTTCCAGAAGATCAGGAGAAAGTTGTTTGGCGAGAAGATCTAATTCGTCACTCAGTTTTTGAATATTGGCTTTTAAGAGTTCTTCTTGGGCGGCAAAGCCGCCGTGTCTATAGAAATCGTGAGCCTTAGCCTTTAATTGGAAGATTATAGTTCCGCCTAGACATTTAGTTTGTTGGAGTAGGCCCATTTCCTCAAATTGATCATATATCGCTTCAATAATATCAGAGGAAGTATCAAATTCTTTAGCACAGGAATGGACGTTATTTTGAACACCCATACTCTCAACAGACAATAGGTCTGCTAAAAGATCATCTTTCAGTTTTGGAGTGATAAAAGTAATCATAAGTATAAAAAATTAAATGTGACATACAAAAATAATAATAATTCGGGCACGTCATCAATTATTCATGTGATTTTTAAATGTGACAATTTTACTTCTCTTTTGAAGACGTGCCCTTTAAAGAAACTAAGATATGGGAAACCTTGAATTGATTAAAGAAACAATGAGTTCAATTGAAATAGCTGAACTCACAGGTAAAATGCACAAGCATGTATTGGAAGCAATACGGGTGATGGAACCATCTTGGGAAAAAGTAGCCGGGACGAAATTTCGGCTCGGCACATATAAAGATGCTAATCAGCAAGGTAGGCCTTGCTATGAACTTACCAAAACCGAATGCTTCTATGTTGCTACTAAGTTTAATGACGAGGCCCGGGCAAAATTGATTCTTCGTTGGGAACAATTAGAAAAGGAAAAGCGGAATGGAAATTTTCAGGTTCCCGGTTCCTTTAAAGAAGCCCTTCTTCTTGCTGCTCAACAACAGGAGCAAATAGAAAACCAACAAAAGCAGATTGCAGCAGATAAACCAAAAGTTCTGTTTGCTGAGGCTGTTTCAACCTCTCAACGTTCTTGTTTAATCTCCGAGCTTGCAAAGATTATATCTCAAAATGGTGTTACTATTGGGCAGAACCGTTTGTTTGAGTGGATGCGTAAAAACGGTTTTCTCTGTAATAAAGGAGCCTCTTATAATCAGCCAACGCAAAAGGCTATGGAGTTAGGACTATTTGAAATTAAAAAGACAACGATAACCAAATCAACAGGTGACATTATAGTCACTACTACTAGTAAGGTTACAGGGAAGGGGCAGATATACTTCGTGAACAAATTCATTGGAAAGGAAAGTTGCCATGGATAGACTACAAGAAATAATGAGGGCTGCTGAAAAGGTGACATTCAATAAAACTCAAGCTTCTATTCTCGTTGGTGGTCGGAGACGGTTAGAACGCCTTGCTGGAGAGGGGAAAATCAGTTATGTGAGAATTGAAGATGGACGTTTTGGGCGTTGGGAATGTAAAGGTTCAGATGTATTACGGTATACTGTGAAATTTGATACTTGAATTTTATTCACCATTAAATAGAAATCGTATGTTGACAAATTTTGAAATTGAAAAGATAGCAGAAGCTATTGCGAAAAGAATTGGACACAAGGATGAGCTTTTAACAATAAAACAAGTTGGAGAAATGCTTGGACTCACAGAAAATGCAATTCGAACGAGATGTAGCCGTGGACAAATTCCACACCATAAAAAGCATGGGAACTTGTATTTTTCCAAAGATGAACTAACAGCCTACTATTTGGCTGATGAAGATAGTCCGCTGTGAAGTGTGCTGAGTAAATAGATAAGTAGTAATATTCCCCGTCACGGGTTGGCGGGGATTTCAAAAGTTAAATCTAAAAATATAATATATGAACAATACCAGCAAATATATCATTCAGGCAATTCTTATTGCGATTGTAGTTGCAGGATGTATTTATTCCGGCAGGGTTGAATATACCGATGATATTCTTTCCGGTATGAGCCTTGAAAAGTACCAATACATCCATGATCGTATCGCACCGGCTTCCCGTTACGAAATAGCTCGGGAGTATATGAGGCATCAAGAATTTTATGATTCAAAAATATATTAGCCATGAAAATGAAACTGATAGATTACAAGATACCGGCAGAATGTAGCCGTGTGTCAATTGAAGCTATTGACAACAAGTTGCTTATCATATTTGAGCCTGAACATTATGGCGATTTTCACTGCGACCTGACGGATCATGTAGAAGAAGTTCCTCGTATTGGAGATACCGCCATCTTATGGAATGACGGAGAACGTAAATGTGCTATCATCGCTCGCCTGTCAGACGAAAACTCAAGTGATTTAACTGACGAGCATCCTTATCAGGCGGCCAACAGTGTTTGGTATCAGAATGCCATACGTTTCCGTAGCGAAGATCAATATCGGCAAATAACAGGTATGTCTTATGGCAAAAAGTAAATTGAAAAATCGCCTCGATGTGGTATTTGCCAAGTATATCCGTCTCCGGGATGTGATGCCGAACGGAATGTTCAGATGCATCTCCTGTGGTAATATCCTGCCTTTTGACGAATCCGATTGCGGGCATTACATCAACCGCCAGCACATGGCTACAAGATTCAGCGAAAAAAATTGCAATGCCCAATGCCGGAAATGTAACCGATTTGATGAAGGCAACATTCAGGGGTATCGACGTGGATTGATTGCCAAGTACGGAGAAGCTACTGTATCGATGCTTGAAGCGATGAAGACTCAAATTAATAAGATCTCCGACTTTGAGTATCAGACAATGATAGATCACTATCGGAAAGAGGTTAAGCGCCTAAAGACAGAAAAACAAATCAAATAACATGGAGCTATGCAAAACGGACATACAAACATTAGAGCGCCTTCTCCGCCAATGCTCAGAAAGGATTGAGAAGTATGCACCTAAGACATCTCCTGATCAGGACTTATGTCGTCGGTGCAAGAAGTTTATAAAGAAGTTGAACAATAAAAAGAAATAGTCATGTCAATGCACACATGGTTTATATGTAAGATCCGTTACGAAAAAGTAATGGAGAACGGAATGAATAAGAAAGTAACGGAGCCTTATCTGGTGGACGCACTCAGCTTTACAGAAGCGGAAGCCCGCATCATTGAGGAAATGACACCGTTTATCTCGGGTGAGTTCACTGTATCAGATATTAGTCGTGCCAACTTCAGCGAACTGTTCCCAAGCGAAGAAGAAGCCGCAGATCGCTGGTTCAAATGCAAACTAATTTTCATTACCCTGGATGATAAAAGCGGTGCCGAAAAGAAAACATCAACCTATGTACTTGTACAAGGTGCCTCAACAGAGGATGCAACGACTAAGTTACATGAAGGGATGAAAGGTACAATGGCGGAATACCGCATTGGGTCGGTTGTTGAAACTCCTATCATTGATGTATATCCTTATACAAGTGATAAATAGGTAGTTCATGTTCGATAAGCTGATAATAAAGGCAACTATTGACACTGCCGATATTGCCACTATCGTTCTTCGCAATTACCTGGAGCAATGTACAGAAGGTGATGAAATCTATTATAAATCAACGGCATACGCCAACTTTGACGGTTGCTTTATTGAGGTCAGAGGCAATAAGTTACGCTGTAAATGTTCTATCTGCAAATTATGGAGTAAGGGGCGTACCGGAAAACTGGATAATTCTCGTCCAATGACTTTTGCGATGGCAGTCCGGACAATCAAAGAGCTTCTGTTAAGACTTTCTGTAAAGCCGGAAAACGCTGTAGTTACCTACTACGAAATCGGTATTACAATGAAAATGAAACTGCCAGCGGATGAGTATATAAAGCAGGTCCGGGAAGCATCCGGTCGGATATTATGGAATGATGCCAACTTTCCCGAATCCAAACAGAAGACAACGGAGAAAAGCAAATATTTCCGTAAGGTGCTAAAGATTTATGATAAGACCTTCGAAGCCGGAGAAAAGGGGCGCCGGGTTGGTGCTAATATATTGCGTATCGAAACGATATACAAACATCAGTCCGTCCCTTTGACCGAACTAACTGATAATTCCTTCTTATCCAAAGTTGGTCGCATTTTCTACAAGGATTGGTCAGAGATAAACTTTGCAAGAGAGTTGTCCGCTACGAAAGGTGTAAAGATGTCCCAGCTTGACAAAGCGCGTGAGATACAGCGTATAGGAGTGACGCGCTACAAGGAACGGTACAAGAAGATGTATCTGGATGGTGCGCTTACTAAGAAGCAATGGGAAACGATCCGCAATTTCGCTCGCAGCTGGCCGACAGAGCGCGTGAAGTATGTAGAAGAAATAGGCGAATTAGAGCGTGAATTTAAAGACCGTCTTTTAGCAAGTTATCAGATTGGGATATTTACGCCAATTCGAATAAAAAGATAATTGTTTGATAATCAGTGTATTATATGAACACTAAAAAGCACCTTATGGTGCGCGTGCAATTCGCTGAAAATGAACTAAATACATGTTTTTAATAATCTTTTTAACGATTTACGGCAACTTGTCCTATACAGCCCGAAGGGTTGTCGGGAACCGACATAAAAGGGCTGAAAAATAAAAAATATAATAATAAAATCATTAGCTTATGAATTGTGAAGCCGAAGGCAAAATATTAGTGGCATTGCCAACCACCAATGGACAAACGAGGACAGGAAAAGACTGGCAGAAGAAAGAGTTTGTTTTGGAAACTATAGAACGTTTCCCTCTCAGGATGAGATTCTCCATGATCAGTTTCGATGGTCCTGTAGAAGATGCTCCATCAGTCGATGAAAAGGTAAGGGTACGGTTTACTGTAGAAGCACGTGAAATCAACGGTAAATGGTACAATGATGTGAAGGCTTATCAAATAGAGAAGCTTAGTTAGAATTTGATATGCAGCGTCCCCCGAAGAAATATATCGTTCAGATAGATAATTTTCGGTTAGCCGAATTTATCTTCTACTGGATGTATTACGATCAACCTTGCTCTTTACTTTTTCAGAAACCAATAACAGAAGGATTAACCGCTGTAAAGTTGATAGTAGATAATGACGAGGCAGCTAACTTCTTACTCAGGGCAAAAGAGAAAACGGGATGCAAATTATACACTGTAGATCAATGAAAGTAACAATCTACTGGGATCTTAGGAATGTTGACCTGAAGGACATTCCAAGAATTAAGAAGAAGATACGGGAAAAGTTTAACATTCCCGATTACACCACAGTAAATGGAGAAACTCCCTGTAACATCAAAGATGAGGATATGGAACTTCTCAGGGAAACCGAACGCAGGGGATATATACAGATAAGAAATAAATAAAAGTTGCTATGAGTAAACAAGAATCAATAAAGGACATCATCAAGTCATATCTTGATGAGCGTGCCCGGACAGACGAATTATTTGCAAAGTCTTATGCAAAGAAGAATAAAAGCATCGATGAATGTTGTACCTATATTTTTGGCGAAGCCCTCAAAAATAGTACTGCTTTTACATCCAATGCGAAAGGCTGCATGATGGATAATGATGTAGTCTATGGAATGGCAGTCCATTACTATGATGAGGATGATATCAAAGTTAATAAGCTGCCGTCAAACGTTAGAACTTCTGCTTCTACTACAACACCAGCCAAACCGGTTAAGTTAACCGAGGAAGACGAGAAAAAAGCCCGTGAGGAAGCTATTAAACGTCTAGCCGAAGAGCAATACGCATTGCTCAAAAAGAAACCATCAAAGGCAAAGAAAGAATCACCCAAAGTTCAACAAATGAGTTTATCATTCTAATTATGAAACCGAGAACCAAATTACAGAAAACAGTTTCGGAGCTTAGCAACAAGTTATCTGAAATAACTAATGCCCACAAACGCTGGGCTACAGAACATCTGTTTGCTCATGAAGCGTATAAATGCAAGAATGAATTGTGGTGTTCTGATTGTGGTGGAGCCTGGATAGACACAAACAACAGCGAGTTGGGTGCTATCATCTTAGGAGACAGTACAGAATGTCCATATTGCCATCATAAGCTAAAGGTAAAGGTAAGCCGGAAGAAGAAAAGTACAGACGAAGTATATATGTCTATTCTGCAAGTTGTGGACGGATTCCAGGTGATAAGGCATGTGTTATGCTGTAAATGTGCCTATAAAAAAACGGCCTACACTACCATTTCCTCTCATATTCGTTACTCTTTTTTTGAAACCGTTCAGGAATGGATCACAGCGGATGGAAAGCGTACCGTCATGGCCAAACCGATGAATATGGGTGGCAACGGATGGATATATTCAAGCCCTTTAAGCATAAAGGATGAATATGGTGGTAATGGCTATTATCGTTACGGAGATATCTATGCGATTTATGGATACTTATACTCCAAAGTAGAGTTGATATCCGAATTAAAGAAACGAGGTATTGGCAGAAAATTTCCAGATGTTAATCCGTCAAGACTCATACGTTCTCTTTTAAAAGGAGATAACGACGCAGAGCTTTGCCTAAAGACAGGACAGATGTCAATGCTTAAACACATGTTCAAAGAAGGATATTACCAACTCCGCTATAAGCCTTCCTTTAATATCTGCAACAGGAATCATTATATTATCAAAGACGCCTCTATATGGAATGATTATGTCGGCTTGCTATTGTACTTCCACAAGGATGTGCGTAATGCCCATTATGTTTGTCCCAAAGACCTGAAGACTGAACACGATTTACTTTTGAATAAAAAGAGGGATATTGAAACCAGACTGAGAAGAGAACAGGAGCGGATGGAGAAGATTCGTCATGAAAAAGAGCGCAAGGAAAATATCGCCCGGTTTTATAAAAAAATGGAGAAGTTCTTTGGCTTAAAGATTACGGACGGTAGCATCACTATCCGTCCGTTGGAAAGTGTGACTCAGTTCTACCAGGAGGGTAAAGCAATGCACCATTGCGTATATACGAACGAATATTACAAGCTTAGTGATAGTCTTATCTTGTCGGCCCGTATTGGGGAAAAACGTATTGAGACAATAGAGGTATCATTGAAGACTTTTGAGATCGTTCAGTCTCGCGGTACTTGTAACAAAAATACTGAGTACCATGAACGAATAATTTCTCTTGTGAAAAAGAACATTGGTTTAATCCGTAAAAAGATGGCATCATGATAGTACTCGGAAGTGACGGTCTGCCTGTTGGCAGAAGGAAGAACAACTACATGAACATCGATGGAGTATTACATAAGCGTTGCACCCATTGCGGGCAATACTTCCGTCTGAGCTACTTCTATCCCCTGAAGTATCGACGTAAAGGAGAAGCACGTGAAACCTTGCAGTCTTGGTGCAAATTCTGTATGGTATCAGAATGCTGTAAGAAAGCAAAAGAAAAAAGGGAAAAACAATTAAATAATATCGATCATGAAGAAACCAAGGCATAATTTTCATAAAGGAATCGAACTGCACAAAATATGTTCGATTGACGAGTTCCGTCCGGTAATGAACTATATATACTTTGAGTACGGTTATGCGATTGCAAGTAATGGGCATCTTCTTATAAAAGCCAAGGTTAGTGAAATTTCTAATTTTGATGAATGGGAAATCGAATTACTTAACGGGCATTTCTTTTCCGGCAAGAACTTCCAGTTATTGATGAAATATCCTGTTGCATCCATCGAGAAAGACGGTTTTCTTGTACAGGGTGATGGCTATAGTGTTAAGATCAACTTCTATTCTGGTGATGAAATGAAATATCCGAACTATCAAAAAGTAATCGATGACTGGAAAGAAGGCTCTCAAAGGAAAATTCGTATAAATCCGTATTACCTATCCGATATATGTGCTTCAGTAAATGCGGAATCCGTGCGCATGCGTTTTGGAGAAACCGAAAACCAAAGTATCAAATTGGAGTTTGTCGGAAACGAGTTATATGAAACAAAAGGATTGATAATGCCTAAATTGGATTCTGAAGATTAACTGCCAGATAGTTGAGGCCATTGGCATAATCGGAATAATCAGATTTAATCAGTAAAAGAAATATATGAAAAAGCAATATGTCATAGCACGTTATTTTCGAGGTTCGCACGTGGAGACGATGTGCCAACCTACGACAAAGAAGGATGCTGATAAACGATGTGCTAAACTTCAAACAGAAGCGTCTCCATTGACTGAATACAATCGCCACTACGAATAAAAAAGTGACTTACATTTAACGTAAAACAAATTTAGAAATGAAAGCAATAACAATAAAGCAACCGTGGGCATCCTTGATAGTCCACGGTATCAAGGACATTGAGAACCGGAGTTGGCAAACCAATTTTCGTGGGCGTATTCTCATTCATGCCGCTGGTTCTCATGGTAGGAAATTTAGCGTTAATTTGACTGATGCACAGACAAGAGCAGCATTTACTACGATAGCCAAAGAAACTATGTTTGGAAATATGCCTTTTGGCTCTATCATCGGCAGCGTAGAGATAGTAGGTTGTTCTATTAATCATCCTTCTATCTGGGCAGAGAAAGGAGTCTATAACTGGATACTGGCTAATCCCATCCTGTTTAATAAGTCCATCGAGAACGTGAAAGGAAAGCTTTCTTTCTGGGAGTATCCAGGTATCAATGAGGTTAAGATTGAATGTCCGGAATGTGGCAGCATAGAGATAGCTATTGAGGACTACACTACGGCTCCATTCCCTACATTCCTGCATAGCTGTAACAAGTGTGGATACGTGATTATGGAAAGTGAGTGGAATGTAATAGAAAAATAGAAGAACTAAATGAATCTGCAATCTAAAATAGATTACTCCATCGCCTTACTTCAGAAGTGTGAGGCGATGGCTTTAGACTACGATCCAGAGAACGGCTTTTATCTTGCATTCTCCGGTGGAAAAGATAGTCAAGTCCTGTACCATCTTGCAAAGATGGCAGGTGTGAGGTTTAAGGCTCATATGAACTTAACTTCCGTCGATCCTCCGGATGTTATTCGCTTTGTGAAGCAGTACTATCCAGATGTTGAATTAATAAAGCCCAAAATGAGTATTTATGATATAGCTTTAAAAAAGCACATAATTCCAACAAGAACAATGCGTTGGTGTTGTGCTGAATTTAAAGAAATGTCTGGAGCAGGTAAGGTTACCTTGATAGGTATTCGCAAGGCAGAAAGTGTAAGACGTTCCAAGCGTGAAGAGATTGAAATAAGCAACCATAAATTCAGCGGGAACTTCGACCAATTTTCTGAGCATAAAGAAAAGATGGTTACATGCGTCAATGGAAAAGATAAAATTCTTGTCTCGCCTATTCTTTACTGGACTGAACGTGAAGTTTGGCAATTTCTTAACTCGAATAATATACCACACTGCAAATTATATGATGAAGGATATAAACGTATTGGATGTATTCTTTGTCCAATGTCTAACTATAAGCAGAAGCTAAAAGACTCTCAGCGTTTTCCTCATGTCCGTAGAAAGTGGATACAGACTATTCAAAAACTGATTGATGCAGGGTATATCACCCGTAACTTCACCGATGCAGAGTTCGGCTTCAACTGGTGGATCAGCGATAAAGGATTCGATCAGTATTATGCGGACGAAGTGCTGCAGCAGAAGATAGAGTTTAACGTATAACAAATCAAATGAAGCATTATCACGAAAAAGAAATACCTATAGAGGAAGACTTTAACCCGTGGGATGAGAAAGAAAGAGCAGTATAACTAATTACTATAAAGATATGAACACTTTTAAAAGTAAAGCAAGATGTCCTAAATGTGGCTGTACTAATCTTATTTTGATGGAAATAAGTATTGCGTCTACAACTTTTGTTCAATCGGTTGGATATGTGGCTAAAGATTCATCCTACAATGAAGTAGGAAATATAATCAGACTTGAAGGCAAATGTAATAGATGTAATCATGGCTGGATTTTTAGAAATGCGATTCAAATAACAGACGTGTTAGAACACCCAGAGAAATTTTAATCAAAACTATAAAAATATAAATATGCAGAATAATAGAGATAAGAAACGTAAATTGTCAGTAGAGGAAGGTAAACCGGATACTACTAAAAATACAGGAAACCTTGATGAGATTATTGCCCGACAACGGGAAAGAGAAAAGAATCTCTATCCCGTCCGGGTGTCAGGTACAACAGTGATCTATGTCACAAAGAGTAAAGCTACCCGGCAGTATGCGGAAGAGTATAAACGTGATAAATTGATGAGGCTTAAACAATGAAGAAGAAAAGAATTTCAATTCGATTTGATGACCGTACATTAATGCTATTAGAAGAATTGTCCAATAAAACAAGTGTCAAAGTATCTGTAGTAGTCCGTTCATTAGTGATGAAAGGGCTTAACGATATTGTGGACGATGCAGGAAATTTAAAACTTGATGAGAAACCGATATAAGAATAGTAAGCATTATCCGGTTATTGCTGGAAGCATAGCCCGCAATTATAATAAACTACGGGCCTTATGTTTCCGGCAGGTAACTGGGTATTTTGATTCCCGTAGCCATGAAGATATTTTTCAGGACACAGTTCTGTACGTTATTCAAGATGAAGAATCCTTGAAATGTACTACTGATGAAGACCTGATAAGACATTTCCTTCATCGCTACCGGATGATAGAGTTTCAGACAATACGAGATGCCCAACAACTAAAGAAAATACCCTATGCCGACTATATACAAGCCAAAGAAGATACAACCGAAAGACAATAACCAATACAATACTGAACGACGGAAGATATACAATTCTGAACGCTGGCGCCGGTTGCGTGCGTGGAAATTTGCATGTAATCCACTGTGCGAACTATGCTTGAAAGAAAATAAAACAGTACCGGCTGAAGACATTCACCATATCATTTCCTTTATGAGCACGGATGATCCCCAGCAACGGTTATTCCTTGCCTATGATTATGACAACCTGATGAGTCTTTGTAAGCAATGCCATCAAAAGATACACAACAAATTATAAACTATCCAGGTGTTCCCTGAAATCCCGGTTCAATTCATACGTCAGGAAATAATAAAAGAATGTTGCCCGCATAGGTTTGGACAGTTCACGTTTGCCAGACATGATAAGGCTCAAAGAAGAACGATCAATAGCTAATTGCTTTATTAGATCATTCCTCTTTATGCCAAACTCCTGCATCTTACTTTCTATCCACTCAACCGTAATATCATCTACATTCAAAGAATATGCCACCGGGATAATCTTTGCATCCGGATACAGTTCTTTCCCCCGTTCAATGAGTTGCTTTTGGTTCAGTATATACCCGTTTATCAGTCTCGCCTGAGTGACTTTTACCGTACCGTCTTCCAATGGTTCAATATCTATTCCCATTCTTCTGTAACCATTAATAAATTCTTTTTCCATACTTTTTCTATTTTAGGAAAGAAAGAAAAAGCAAGGGGCGAACCCCTTACTTAATTCTAATCTCTTTTACGTTTGTCATATCGTAGATTGCAAGTTGATTGTTTTCCCTTGCGAACTCTATCGCCTTGTCAATCTCCGAGTTTTTAAAGACTTTTACGCTATCGAAGTAGTAACGTTCGCTTTCGGTGTCGAACCATCCGCCAACCGTTTTACTATGTTCTAAAGCATGATTAATAACTCCGTTTAAACTCTCTTTTCCGAAACTGTTTTGCGTTTCTTGATACGCTACTGAAATTCCGTACTTAACAGGTTTCATTGTCTCAATGTTAAGAGTAAAACCATCGGGATTGATTAGTGAGTATTCCCAAACTCCATCGATTAATTGTTTCATAATGTCAAATGATTTAAAGCCCCTTGCTTTAACTGTCACAAAGATAATGTATTAATTTGCTTTACGCAAACTTTTTAACGGATATTATTTGCTTTACGCAAACAAATAGGGAAATCCCTATATTGCCTATCCCGTGGAACAAAGTGTTAAAATTCCGTGGAACATCAGGGAGGGGATAGGGGTATTTTTTTTCAGGGTTTCGACTTCCGAAACCTCGCCCCACCCTTCTTTACACACACGGCACTTTTTCAAATTTTGAATTTGTTAATTTATTAACACTGTTTCTGTCCGACAAAAAAATGGTTAGTCAGAAAAATCTAATCAATATGGTAAAGTTTAATATGCCCGATGGATTATCGGATGAAACGCAAAAATTTATGCGGGATGTAGTCAAGGAACTAAATAAAAGAAAGATTATACAAAGCATTGATCTGGGAGCACTCCGAATGCTCGCTACCAGTTACGAGATGTACTTACAGGCTACGGATATTTTGCTTGCTGATGGCCCTGTTGTTATGATTAAATATGAAAGGGCTGCCAATCCCGCACAGAATATTGCTACTAAAAATTATGCCCAAGTCATGAAGATCATGACAGAATATGGCCTGACCATTAAAAGCCGGGGAAATATCAAGGAAATGAAATCAGATAAGGAAGAAGAATCTCCATTGGACAAGTTTATCAAAAAGGCTCCGGGAAAAAAGAGATGAAAGGCTATTATCAATATGCTGCTGATGTACGCGACGGTAAAGTGGTAGTAGGTGAATTCATTAAGCTGGCCGTAGAACGTTTCTATTCCTTATTTGACCGTGATGATATCGAATTCCGTGAAGAATGTGCAGATTACGCTATTGAATTTATTGCCTTACTCCGCCATTATACGGGACGCCATGCCGGTATGTCTTTCGAATTATTACCATGGCAGAAGTTTGTAGTGGCTAGCATTTACGGATTCTATAAAAAAGATGAGGATGGGACCTGGTGTCGACTAATTTCATTTGTGTACATAGAGATGGCCCGCAAAAATGGCAAGTCCGCTTTTGCTGCTGCTCTTTGTCTTTATCATCTTATTGCTGACGGTGAATCCGCGGCCGAAGTATATTTGGCCGCCAACTCCAAAGACCAGGCTAAGGTCAGTTTCAAGATGTGTCGCAACTTTGTCTCCGGACTTGATCCAAAGCATAAATATCTGGACTCATTTCGTGACCAGATCAATTTCGATAAGACTCTATCTTTTTTGAAAGTTCTGGCAGCTGATTCATCCAAACTGGACGGTCCGAACCCTTCCATGTTCTTGCTTGACGAGTATCATGCCGCAAAGAATTCAGGTCTAAAGGATGTATTACAATCCGGGCAGGGTATGCGGGACGATCCAATGGGGGTTATAATTACTACAGCAGGCTTCGATAAGTTAGGACCATGTTATCAGTTCAGGGACATGTGTACAGAAATTCTAAGAGGCCTAAAAGAAGACGATACCATATTCGCATTGATATACTCGCTGGATGAAGGGGATGACTGGAAAGATGAAAAGAACTGGGCCAAAAGCAACCCGAACCTTGGAGTAACGGTCAAGGCAAAGTATCTGCGTGAACAGGTGCGTAAAGCTATGAATTCGCCATCCGAAGAGGTCGGCATCAAAACCAAGAACATCAATATGTGGTGCGATGCCGAGACGGTTTGGATACCTGAACACTATATTTTGAACTCGTCTGCCAACATTGATTTTGATGATTTCATAAACAAGGACTGTTACATGGGTATTGACTTATCAAGTACCAGTGACTTAACCTGCGCTGCATTCATGTTCCCAACTGAAGAAAAGTATTATTTCAAGGTTAAATACTACCTGCCGGAAGTCGCGCTTCAGGAGAAGCGTTTCAAGGAACTTTATGGGGAATGGCGCAGGCAGGGATTGATAACAATCACTCCGGGAAACGTGACTGACTATGACTATATCCTCAATGACATTATGGATATCCGGGATAAGGTTTATATCCAAAAGATTGCTTACGATAGCTGGAATGCCACCCAATTTACCATCAATGCTGAGGAAAAGGGTTTGCCTATGGAACCTTTTAGCCAGGCTCTTGGGAATTTCAACCGGCCTACCAAAGAGATGGAGCGTCTTCTGCTTTCCGGGAAAGCCGTGATAGATAATAATGTGATAAACCGGCATTGCTTCCGCAATGTAGTAATGGCCAGGGACAGAAACGGCAACACCAAGCCATCTAAGCAGTTTGAAGAAAAGAAGATAGATGGTGTGATCGGTATGCTGGAAGCATTGGGTGGATATCTGACATCACCACGCTACGGAGAATTTTATTAAAATGTCCGACACTTTTTTGGTTGGTGTAGAAAAGTGTGATATGAACATATTCGGATACAATTTTGAAATAAGAAAAGCTTCAAAACAGGAAACATCCCGTATTCCTGCGTGGAGCTACTCCGGTGGCCACGCTCCCTTGCTGAGTCGTAGCAAACCTATGCTGTTGTCAACAGTTTACCGCTGTGTAGACCTCATATCTGATAGTGTGGCGGTGCTTCCACTTAAGACTTATGAACTTGACAGGGATGGATTCAAACGGGAATATAAGGAACATCCGGCTTATCAAGTACTGGACTTGGAACCTAATGAAGATATGACAAGGTTTGTGTTCTTCAAGACACTTATGGCTTCTGTTTTATTAACAGGAAATGGATATGCATATATTGAGAGAGATAGTAAATTGGCCGTTTCTCAACTTATTTATATGCCGACATCCCATGTCTCTGTAGTCTGGGTTACTGACGGCAAAGGCATTATGCGAAAACGCTATCAGATTACGGGGTTTAAAGAGCTTGTCGAACCGAGAGATATGATCCATGTTCTCAATTTCTCATACGATGGCATTATAGGTGTTTCCACTCTTACCCATGCCCGACAGACTCTTAATATCGCCACGAGTTCGGAAGAACACGCTGTGGGATTTTTCAAGAATGGGGGAATGTCCGGAGTCCTGACAGTCGAAGGCGCCCGTCTCGATAAAACTCAAAAGGATCAGATATACCAAACCTGGGAGGAACGAATCATTAACCACCCCAATGGTATTGCAGTGCTGGAAGCTAATATGAAATACCAGCCTATTACTATTAATCCCAAGGACGCCCAGCTGCTTGAGTCAAGGCAGTTCAATGTAGTTGATCTTTGCCGCTTTTTTTCTGTATCTCCAGTGAAAGCATTCGACCTGAGTAAATCAAGTTATTCTACTGTTGAGGCTACGCAGCTCCAATATCTGACGGATACCGCATTGGCCGTGATAACAAAGATTGAGCAGGAAATCAACAGAAAAGTATTCTTACCGGCAGAGCGAGGCAGGGTACTTGCTGAATTCGATACGTCTGCCATTCTACGTACGGATAAGAGTGCACAGGCTGCCTATTGGAGGGATTTGTCTGTCATCGGTGCGGCAACGCCGAACGAGGTACGTCGTGAAAACAATCTTCCAAAAATTGAAAATGGTGACAAGGCATTCGTACAGGTGAATGTGCAGACCTTAGATAACGCAGTTAAAGAAAATCTTGCAAAAAATGAAGAAAATCCAAAAGTGTCCGACAAATCTGTGGTTAGTGAGTAAAAGCTAAGATTATGGACGAAAAAAGAGAAATCAGAAACACGGCTTTTCAGGTGCAAGTAACCGGAGAAGAAGAGGAAAAACGGACCGTAGAGGGCTATGCCTTACTGTTTGGGGTATCTTCTGACGGTTTGTCCTTTGAGGAGGTGATTGACCGAGGAGCTTTAGATGGAGTCATTGAAAAAAGTGATGTGTTTGCATTACTGAATCATAACCAAAACCGGGGAGTACTTGCCCGGTGTACAAATGGAAACGGATCACTGGCGTTATCAGTCGATAGCAAAGGACTTAAGTATCGTTTTGAGGCACCTAAGACAGCACTTGGAGATGAACTGCTGGAAAATATCCGCCGGGGAGAGATTAGCGAGAGTTCTTTCTGCTTTGATGTGGAGAAAGACACTTGGGAAAAGAAAAGTGATGGTGTATGGAAACGGACAATCTCTAAGATAGGGAATCTATACGACATTGCTCCTGTGTACAATGCCGCATATAGTAAGACTTCGGTGTATATGCGTGGTAAGGAACAGGCTGAGGAAGAATTTGCCCGTCAAAACAACGAAAATTTGGAAGAGTATTACTCAAATATTGAAAAATCATTAAACATTTAAATGTTATGGCTAAAGAAAAAAGTATCACAGAGTTGAAGGATGAGAAGAAACAGCTTTCCACTCGTTCAAAAACGATTCTTGAAACTGCTAAAGGAGAAAAACGCCTGTTAACAACTGAGGAAAATGAAGAATTGGGAGCTAACCAGGTACGTATGGCAGAAATCAATCTTGAGATTGAGGAACACGAAGACATGAATCGCCGGCAAGGCCGTCGACACCAGCCGCAAGGAGGCAAATTCTCATTGCGTCGTGCTATTGCCAACATGGTGGACGGAAACCAGCAGAATGATGTGGATGCCGGTGTTATCGATGTGGCTACTACACTGCATAACCAGTCAGGTGCCCAGATGGCCGATAAACGTAGTATCGTAGTGCCGGTAAACATGGAAAACCGTGCAGCATTTACTGCTGCAACGGAAGCTGCTACAGGTGTTATTATTGACGAGGAACAACAGGAAATGTTGTTGCCGTTACAATCGGCACTGGTCCTGGCGCGTGCCGGTGCACGTTTCATGACTGGTCTGCAAGGCAACATTTACTGGCCGTCATTCTCCGGTGCGAATGTATTTTGGGAAGATGAAAACGCAGAAGCTAAGGATGGCGCCGGGAAATTCTCTAAAGGTAATGTGTTCAAACCACTACGATTGACTGCTTATGTCGACATTTCCAAACAGTTACTTGTGCAGGAGAATGCTTCTGTAGAAGCATATATCCGTCAGGCTATCGCTGTAGCCATCGCGCAGAAGATAGAGCAGACTGCTTTCAGCAAGAATACCGGTGTGGATAATACGCCTGACGGTATGTTCCACACCCTTGATGCAAATATCAAAGGTGATATGACATGGGCACAGATCGTTGCGATGGAAACTAACGCGGATACTCGGAATGCATTGTTCGGTAGCTTGTCTTACATTCTGCACCCGTCACTTGTTGGTAAGGCAAAAACGAAAGTTAAAGATGCATCCGGTGCCGGAGGCTTTATCTTTACAGGTAATGGCGATGGTCAATTGAATGGTTACAAAGCGCTGCGGACAAACAACCTGCCGAAAGAGCTTGGTGAAGGTGCTGATGAATTCGGTATTGTTTTTGGCAACTGGGCAGACTATTTCTTGGGACAGTGGGGCGGCATTGAATTGCTTGTAGATCCGTATACCCAAGCTCTGAATGGGACGGTAAGACTGATTACCAATTCTTACTGGAATATGGGATTCATCCGTAAGGAATCATTCTCTATTGCGTCTTTGAAGTAGTATGGCATACGTCGACTTAGAGTTGGTAAAGAAGCACTTGAATTTAGAATCATCCTTTACGGAGGATGATTCTTACCTTGAGTCTTTGATAGAGGCAGGTGAAGAGAATATTGCAAAGGATTTGTGCGTGACAATTGAAGAACTTGAAACTATAGGTGGCGGCTCTAAAATCCCCGCACCTCTCCGGCACGCTATTCTGCTTACAATCGGCACTTATTATAGCAACAGGGAAAGCGTATCCAGCGTCAGACTTCAGGAGCTTCCTCGGGGAGTTAAATATCTGACATCACTTTATCGAAACTTTAGCCTATGAGAGCCGGATTACTGAAAGAGACTTTGATTTTTGAGGCGTTGACAAAAGAGAAGACGCCATCAGGAGCCATTAGCAAGGAATACAAAGAAGTATTCAGGTGTAGGGCTTACCGAAAGAAACAGTCCATCATAACCGGGGATGAGAGTGCAAAGGAACAGTTTATCGGACAGATGACTGTGATGTTGGTTCGTAAATATCCTCAGATAACTTATAATTGTCGCGTAAAGTGGGCTGAATGTACCTGGGAAATAAAAATGATTGAACCTCGTGACAACGAACTTACTTTAACCCTTAAAAAGTTGAATACATGATACAGGCTTCAGTTATTGACAAAGATAGCATACTGTACTTAGTCCGTAATCTTGAGGATTTTGAAAAGGACAAGGCCATTAAGAGCGGACTTCGCTCAGCGGTCAATCTCTTTCGTGTAAAAGGCCGTAGAAATCTACGTGTTAGGTTGTTGCATCATGGAAAACAAACCAACCATCTTATGAACTCTTTTACCAATCGGGTAAAACGGAATAAGCTTGGTGCTTTGGCTGGTTTTGATCGTCCGGGAGGTAATCATTCACATCTGGTGGATAGAGGAACCAAACGACGTTATACGAAGTCCGGTGCTTATCGTGGTATTATGCCAGATAACCAGTTTTGGACAGATGCAGAACATACAGAAGGTAACAGAGCCATGCAGGCCATTTATGAGGGTACACAAAAGGCAGTTCAACGAATAAATTCTCGTAGATAATGGACATGTTCAAGATAACCACTGAGGTAAGAGCTCTTTTGCTGGATAACCCCAATATTGTTTCTCTTATAGAGGATAAGATTTTCCCTGTTATAGCCCCAGAAAGTACAGAAGGTGATTTTATCACTTATCAGCGTGACGGATATAAACAGGTATATACTAAGTATGGGGTTGCAGACCAGATCCCTTATGTAAATGTCGTAGCTGTATCGGATGATTATAATCGCAATCAAGAGCTTGCAGTTTTAATTTATGACACTTTATCCGGCGACTTTCGGAATCCGGATATACACATACAACTTGAAGACTCTACAGAGGACTTCATTGATGGCAAATTTATTCAAATTTTACAATTTTCAATTCAGCAGAAATAATTATGGCAGAAAAGAAATTAGATTCAAGCGTAGACATCCACAGGGGTGAACTTATGCTTTTTATCGGGGAAGATCCGATAGCATTCGGATCAAGTGCAGGACTGGATATCAGTACAGAAGAACTGGATATCTCCAATAAGATGATGGGTGACTGGGCCGGTTCTCTTGCCGGAAAGAAGAGTTTCACCATTTCCAGCGAGTCACTTTTGACGCGTAAAGAAGGCGCAATGAGTTTTGATACCTTGCTTGCGAAGCAGATAGCGGGTGATCCTTTGGACTTCTTCTTTGGCAGTGCGAAAGCCGCGGATCAAGATAACTTCGGTGGCACTTTCACCAAAGATACCGCACAAACAAATTATACGGGAAAAGTGATTATCACTTCTTTGTCCATCAAATCGGATAACGGGCAGATTGTTTCGGTGAGCGCGTCTTTTAAAGGTGTGGGAGCTTTGACTCCGATAGAACCGGTTGCAGCGTGACACTGAGAATTCGTTAACAAATGCATAAGGCGGTCCTATGATGGCCGCCTTTTTTAATATGAATGAATAATGGACTTGAGCATATTTATCTTTTGTGCAGGTGTTGCACTTTTAATTTTAGTTCTTATTGCTGTGTGCGATATGAGTGTGGAAGGTCATAAAAGACCTGCCCCGTCTCGCATTCCTTGCCCGCCAAAATTGATTATGGCACCGGGAATGAAATACCAACGTCTTACCATTAAGGCAATCATACGCTGGGAACAGCTACGGGAAAAATCCTTTTCGCTGATGGATTACACGGATAAAGAAGATATAGAATCTTTGCTTTATGTCATGTATATCACCAGCGATAAGTCCAGGTATACATTTGAAGTATTCCGGCAAGTGCTGACAGACGAAAGGTTTATGAATGCCATGTCTTCCGATTTAGGAAAGATCATGGAAGTCGTGGCCCAATTTCAAAGAAAGATAACCACATCTGATGTCGGTAATTCCGAGGGTAGCCCTGAAAACATAGGTAAAATAGTTTCTACTTTGATAATGGCAGGACTGGACGCCCATTATGCATTGAATGAAATGGAATTATGCGATCTTCCTCTCTACTTGGAAGTATACGAACAAAAGAAAAAGGAGCAAATGGAAGAAAGCCGGATGTGGACCTATTTCACCATGTTACCTCACATCGATGCAAGGAAGATGAAAAACGGTGCCAAAGACTTAATTACTTTCCCATGGGAAGAAGAAGAGATGCGAAAAGAAGCCGAACGTGCCATCAAAGAAGATGCTGGCCGATTTGAAGAATTTATGAAAACTAAAAAAACAGACTATTATGGCAGGTAAATTATCATTCAGTATAGCGATCAATCTCTTAACTGAGCAGTTTAAGAAAGGCGCCAATCAAGTAAAATCCGCATTTGACGGAATGAAAAAGCAAATATTAGGATTTGCAACAGTATTAGGTCTTGGCGGGATGGGGCTTCGAAATTTTATTGAAGCTACCTCGGCATTTGAAGCATCTATAAGCAAATTATCAGCTATTCTCGGCACTACTCCTGACAAGATAAAGGATTTAACGGATAACGCCAAAAAGTTGGGAGAAACAACGAAATACACAGCGTCTGAGGCCGCTAACTTACAGATAGAATTAGCTAAGTTAGGCTTTACAAGGAATGAGATCCTATCGGCTACAGAATCAGTCCTGAAATTTGCGGAAGCTACTGACGCCGGACTGGCGGAAGCGGCTGCACTTGCTGGAGCATCCATAAGAATGTTCGGGGCTGAGGCTTCGGAGTCAAAGAGATATGTATCTGCAATGTCAATAGCAACCACTAAGAGTGCTTTGTCATTTGCCTATCTCCGGGATGCGTTGCCGACTGTTGGCCCGGTAGCTAAGGCTTTCAATTTCGAAATAGAAGATACTCTGGCCTTGCTCGGGAAATTGGCCGATTCTGGATTTGACGCTTCATCAGCCGCCACTGCCACACGTAACATCCTTCTTAACTTGGCAGATAGCGGAGGAAAGCTTGCTACTGCGTTGGGTGGGCCTGTGAAAACATTGCCGGAGCTTGTATCGGGCTTGCAGAAACTGAAAGATAAAGGTGTCGATCTAAACACTACCCTTCAGCTGACGGACAAAAGAAGCGTGGCAGCTTTCAACGCTTTTCTACAGTCGGCCGATAAGATAGCACCATTACGTGAGGCCATTACAGATGTGGAAGGTGATCTCAATCAGATGGCTTCTACGATGGGAGATAATGTAAAAGGAACCATGGCAGGGCTTGGGTCTGCATGGGAAGCCCTCATGATCAAGTTATCGGAAAGCACCAACGGACCATTGAAGGATATGATACAATGGTTCACCCAATTGCTGCGAGATATAAAGTCCGGTTTTTCCGGTCTGGTAGCATTCGTTATCACATTGATAAGTGGAAAGCTGATACAGGTTATTGGAGGTTTCTTCAAGACCCAATGGACCTTCATTACTACGACTGTCAACAAGGCAAAAATTGCTGAGGAACAAAAGTTGCTGCTTACTCAGAAGCGTATAGAAGCGGAAAAAATTCTGGAAGCTACTAAAACGGCTTATGAGACAACGGAAAATGGCAAGAGACTTGCAAGTAAATCTCAACTGGCAAAAGCGGAAAAGGCTCTTAATGCTGCATCATTAGCGGAGAAGAGGGCTATAGATGCAGCAAAGATTGCATCTGATAAAGCGGCTGCGTTACAAACAACTTCTATATGGGGAAAAACCGCCAATACGATTAAACTTGCTTGGGCAAAAGTCGCCATTACTTTGAAGTCTCTTTGGTCTACTGTCTGGCCAATGGCTCTAATCACGGCGATCGGTGTAGTAATTGGGAAGATAGTAAATATGCGCGAGGAGGCTAAACGTGTTAAGAATATTTTTTCCGAATACGAAAAAGAGTTGCAGAAGGCCGGGAATACTTCCGAAGTATCACGAATGCAGTCTCTCCTAAAGATAATGACCGATCGAAAAAGCAAGCAAGCGGAAATAAATTCGGCTCAAGCTGAGTTGAAAAAGATAGTTGATGGGGAAAAATTGACACAAGAAGAACTCGTTAAGAAAGTCAAAGAAAGAATTGCGTTGTTGAAAGAGGCTGCAATGGCAGAAGCTGCATTCGGTACAGTTGGAGAGTATACTGAGCGAAATGCTAAGTTAGCGGGTGATGCTGGATTGTCCGAAAAGGCGATGGGACGACTTGCTAAACTGTATGCCGGCAGAACGACATCTAAAGAGAATTACCATGCTTATCTTAGGGCGCAACGAGAAGAAGCCGAGAAGTCAGGAAACAGAGAGAATCTTAACTGGTATAAGATAGAAGATAAGTTCCCTGAATTCTATGAAAATTTAAAGGTTATTGATAATGCCATTAAAAGAGGAGGCGAACATTTAGCTCAAACTGTAACAGTACTTGATACGGACGATGACGATCCTGATGATGATCCCGAACAAACCAACCTTCAAAAGGCGGAGGAAGAATATCGAGCTTCTTTGCAAAAATATAAGAACCAACTCGAATCCGGGGCTATTACACAGAACAAGTATAATGAAGAAATAGATAAACTTAATTCAGATACGGTAGTCAAACTGGGCGGTATTTTGGGCAAGTCGGCTGATGCAAATGAGATATATGTATCGGCACTACTCGGCACATTAAATCCACGTGTGACGCAATCCGCGAAAGCACAAGCGGAGTTAAGTAGTGTGCAAGAAACATATACTAAAGCTACAGAACTTGCTAAGGTCAAATTAGACAAGAAACTAATTTCGGAAGATGAATATAGACAAGCGATCATTGATGCAGCCTTGGCGGCCGCTAATTCGGCTGTCTCCATTGAAAAGATAGGAGATGCTGCTGATAATTTCGTCAAGGAAATGCAGGGAGTGATTGGCGAGAATCTGCAGAAGAATTTCCAGATGCCTAAACTTCGCCAACGGGATACTACTTTTGATTATAAGAAAACTGAAACTGATAAACTTTCGGAAAAGGTTGATATATGGATTGAGTATAGGGATAATTTGCAAGAAAAACTCAATGGAGTAAAGGATAAGACGAGCGATTTGGCTAAGGAAATCCAGGACGAGTTGAATAACGCCATCCAGAATACCGATAATTTGGAGGATGCATTGAAATTAGCTCAAGTAAGAGAGGACATAAAATCATTCAGCAAAGAATTAAATGAGTCTTTATATTCCGGGGTTAAGGATATTGCCAGTAGCTCTGACCGGATGGTCAGTGCATTTGAAAATCTGCGTGATGTCATGAATGATGTCGATGCGTCCGGATGGGAACGTATCATGGCCGTTTGGAACACAATAACAAATACCATTGATGGGATTATGAGTATCTGCAAAACCATCGAAACGTTAACGGAACTGACTAACAAACTTGCTAAAGCAAAGGAAAAGGAGGAAGAAATAGATAAGAGGAAAATCGTAATCGATAATCTTACAACAAATACAAAGATTACAAATGATGTCAAAGAGGTAGTATCTGATACCACTACAGCTGAGGCCAAGAAGAACAATTCTAAAGGCGTGATTGTCGCTAACACGACAGAGGCGGCAACAGGAGCGGCAAAAAGTGTTGCAGGTATTCCAATCGTAGGGCTTGCATTAGCAGCCGGTGCGGTTGCCGCCATAATCGGGTTATTCGCTTCATTGCCAAAGTTTGCTCGTGGTGGTGTAATTACAGGCGGTCCAACATCAGGAGACAAGATTCTAGCCCGGGTAAATGCCGGGGAAATGATTCTCAATAGCGGACAGCAATCCCGTTTATTTGAGGCGATTAATTCCGGTCAATTGGGCGGGGGTAAGACGTTGTCATCTACGGTAACGACCAAAGTACGCTCCAAAGACCTTATTCTTACTATCAACAATGAGCTGAAATCACAAGGAAAAAAGCCAATATCATGAGTTACGGACTAATCTATACAGTGCCATTCGCTACGTTGGATAATATTCCATGCGTGGTAGAAATTGAAAAAGAAGATTATGTGGGCGCATCGACGGAGCTAACCGCCGGTGCCACTCCTTTCACCATAGACATAGACAGCGAGGAGTTTCTTTGCACACCTACCCGTTTTTCTACGGCAAAGTTACAGGTTGTGGGTAGCGATTATCTTCAATCCCTCTTCTCGACTGCTTACAAGGAATTCCGGGTGACGCTAAAGAAAAATGGTGTGATAACCTGGTGCGGTTTTGTTAAGCCGGAACTATATACTCAGGACTACACCTCTAAAACCTTTATGCTGGAATTAGAATGTATTTCGGCGATGTCTGTTTTGGAATTTATCGACTACACAATAGAGGGAGACAGTAAAGTATTCGTTTCCATCTGGCACTTATTACAACGTTGTATTGCCATCGCTGCCGGACAATATACCTCCGTTTATATTCCTCATGTTTATGCTTCCGGAAAAGCGGAGTATTCCACTACAGAGAATGTTCTTTCGGATATGATACTGAGCGAACAGGACTTTTTTGATGAAGATGATAAGCCGATGAAGTTTAAAGAAGTTCTGGAAGAGGTTTGCAAGTTCCTTAACTGGACATGTGTCGACTGGAAAGGTGATCTTTACTTTGTTGACGTGGACCATACCGGAACATATCACAAGTATGATATAATATTGGAAGAGAAAACCGACAGCTGGCTCAATGAACTACGCATACAGGATATCGGTTTTGCCGGAGCCAATCATTCGCTGGATGTCCTTCCCGGATATAATAAAGTGACCGTGAAATGTAGCAATTATCCGGTAGAAAGCCTGATCCCGGATTTATTTGATCCTTCATTGCTGAATCCCTTGATTAAAGACAGCCCATTCTATCGAATGATAGAAGGTGACAAATATTCATATTTCGCCAAGTTCTACACAAATAAGAGATTCAACAACCTGTTTAGCGACAAAGATTCATTGCAGCAAATAAATGTAGATCTGGAACCGTTGGGAAGTAATGCGGATAATGCTATTATAGACAATATCGGGTCACTGATAAGCAAGCAGGCGAAATATAAATGGGCGGACGGAAAGCCCTCGACCTTGAGTTTTGATGACATCTTAATCATCGGCATGGGGTTAAGCAATAAAAATTATGCGTCTCTGGATGATTTGACGTTTTTTCTTCAGAAGGACATTCCAGTTCTACAGATAAATCCCGATTACCTTGTGGATACTGTCATCTCTCCGGGCGATGATGGTATCATTGGCTACCTGTTACTGAGTGGAGAGTATTTCCAGTCCGATTCATTGTATACGGATCCATCTAAAGCTGGAGATGGAAACTGGAATAATACCGCCGGAGATAATTGCTGCAAATTCAAATTAAAGATTGGTAACAAGTATTGGAATGGCAGGAAATGGATTGAAGAAGAGACAAGGTTTATCATAAGATGTGGCGGATATAACAAGTCTAAGATATGGTATGACTGGAACAGTTTTGAAAACAATGTAACCTATGAGATGAATATTGATTCGGAGGGTTATGCTATTCCTATCAAGAAGGAAGATCACCTGTTAGGTAAGATCGAACTGACTGTATTGCGACCGGCACCAAACAACTACGGAGAAGGTGGCCGGATCAAGAGATATCCCTACTATACTTTCATGCGTAATCTGAAACTTCAATTATTTAAAGGTACACCAGAGTTGGACGGGGAAGATAACGACTCTGACCGCACTTACGAAAACGTCCTGAACGAGAATTACATCAATGAGCTGGACGAGATAGAATTTAAAATATCGTCCTACAATGAAGATGGAGCATGTTACAGTAAAGTTATGTTAGGTGATGATTACTTGACGGATAACCTGTATAACTGCATTCTCGACGATGCCATCCGTCCGGAGGAAATGATGATTACCCGCTGCATTAATCATTATAGTGCCACCCGTATTAAGCTTACCCAGGAAATAAAAGAGCGTGCGGATTTAACACCGATAACGAGATTGTCCGACACTTTTTTGGTTGGTAAGAAATTCATCTGCACAGGAGGTTCAATAGACTGTAAGATGAACCGCTTTGAATGTATAATGATTGAAGTATAATGAAGAAAGTATCTATAGTATCATCTACTGCACCGGCAAAGCCCAGATCGGATAAATATCCGGTCGGCGCTTCCGTTACGCGTACATCTTCCGGTACTACGGTTGTTAATCAGGGCGGCGGAGAAAGTATTGATATTGTTAAAAAGGATGACATAAAGTCCTTTACAGACAAGAATGTACTTTCTTCTCTTCGATCAGTAGCTGAGTTTATCAGTAAGAAAGATGATAGCCAGATATCGGCAATCGTTGACTTTTTGAAGGGGTTGAAAATTGATGGCAATCTGATCAATCGCTTATTGCTGCAAAATACCGAGGTAGAGAACGTCGACGATACGGATGTAATGTCAGCATTGCGGGTATTGGCTGAGATTGCGGCCAATAATGAAGTACTGAAAAATATGTTCCTCCGTAAAGACAAAGTAGATAGTACAGATTATCTATTACGTCTTTTTGGAGGTGCTGTCGTCGAGAATGGCTTAATCGTCCGTCTTCCGAAGCAAGACACCCCGGCCGCTTTAATGTCTTGTTTGCTTGAAGAGAATGAGGACGCAATTGCTGAAGAGGACGAGGACGCTTTGATGGAAATCGCTCCGGCAGAAATTTCCGATTTATCATTCGGTGGTCTTAGTAACGTGAATTCCTCCGTAGATAGTGCTCCGGTAGGCTCGCTTCCGGTTAAGGGTGAAAATGAGTGGA
>OGRI01000645.1_pt1 | contig 34411 bp, 26 predicted proteins | sample 1553391 | NCBI WGS metagenome assembly OGRI01 (sample SAMEA2580052, study PRJEB22360) | human gut metagenome | reverse complement strand
CACGCGCGCGGGCAGACAACATTACTGCAGACGCCGCCGAAACCGCCGATGCTGCAAATAACGCTGCGGATGCCACGAATGACGATTCGGACGTGGCTACGAATAACGCGAATCAAGTGAAGGAAACGCTCGCTTTGCGTTCTTCCGACGCACCGACCGCACTGGAAACGCATGAAGCGGTGAAAACCGATTCCGCAACCAGCGTTTCGTCACAGCTTGACAACGAAATCAAGCGCAATCGCAAAAAGGATGCGTTCTTCTTCAAGGCGAATCCGACGTTCGCACTCGACCATGTGACCGTGACCAATCGCAAGACCGGCCGCAATATTCTTGACGACCTGTCGTTGTCGTTCCATGCGGGCGCCACGCATGCGGTGCTCGTGGACGCGGAGGATCGCGAACAGCATCAGGCATTGCTGGCCACCATGGTCGGCATGGTGCGCCCGGACCGCGGCAATGTGATGCACAAAAGCGCCAACCTGAGCGACGTCGAACCGGTCGAAATGTTGGGGCACCGCATCGGATTCATTCCGCAACGTTTTGCTTTCCGCCCCGATCTCGACGCGGAAAGCAATGTGCTGTACGCCATGGATGCGTCGAACCGCAACTTCCTCAAGCCGAAGCCTGTGATCGCCCGCGAACTGCTCAAGCGCGTGGGCTTCGATGAAGTGACGTCCGGACTGACAGTCGGCGAAGTAAGCGAACTGAACCAGCGTCGCGTGGCCATCGCTCGTGCGCTGAGCTGCGAGGCTGAAGTGATCATCGCCGACGAGCCGACCGCTGGATTGGATGCCGACGATGCGGCCGTGGTGTTGGATCTGTTGAAGAAGTTCAAGCGCGATGCCGATCGCAAACGCGCCATCATCGTGGTGACCACCAATCCGGAAGTCGCCGATGCGATGGATCACAGCGTGGAACTCGACTAGCCGCCTAGTGCAACGGGCGCACGAACATAGACTTTTCGCGCGCCCATAGGTAAGCCCTTTGGAATTCTGGTTTTAGCCAAATTCCAAAGGGCTTACGTGTTCTGAAAACAGTCTGTCTTACTCCGCGATACGCATGTGGTACTGCTCGGCGAGCGGCGTAACGTCAAGCACGCCGTATCGTTCGAGCAGCCGCAGCCATTCGCGCCTGTTGCTTTCGCCGAAACGGGCCGCCTTGCGCGCATAGGCTTCGGCCGTCAGGAACTTCGGCGGAATCGACTTGCTGTTGTACTTGTCGGCCACCATCACCACTTCCTGCTCAAGATTCATGGGCACATAGTCGGCCGGAGGCAGCGGCAACCCTTGCGATTCCACCGCTTCTTTGGTGAGTCCCACACCGGTGTGGTTGCGCGCGAACTGCGCGATCGACTCGTCAACACCCTCGTTCAACAAATATTCGTAGCCTTTAAGCCCATGCCGTACGTAATTCGGACCGTCGAATTTCAGCGGCCCACCGTCGGAACCGTCTTGTTTGAGCAGAAAATACGTGCCGATATCATGCAGCAGACCACCGATCACCACCAAATGCTCGTCGATCAGCCTCGGCGGAACGGTTCCGCCCGTAAGCCCGTCCGATGATGGAACGGAAGGAATGCGAAGTATGCCGAACGATTCGCTGCCATTACCGTCTTGCGTAAGCCTAAGGCCGAAATCACCCGCTTTTTCAGGGGCATCGTCCGGTAGCGTGCAGCGGCGGGTGAACAGTGCGTTCTGCCTGCGTGCCATGCGACGTGCGATGTCGGCAACGACTACGCAATGTCCGTGAATCAAATCGTATGCGGCTTGCGATTGCGCGATTTTTCGATGCAGTTCGTCAACTTGGGCGAGTGTAGGAATATATCCGGTTGTCATACCGCCTATCTTAGGCGCTGTATGACGATTGCCACATGCTGAATCCGGTCGAAAAAAAAATGTCTGGAAATCCCAGATGAAAATTCCAGTCGGAAATTCCGAAATACGGATTTCAGATTACGGATTTCAGATGGAACGCACACGAAATGCGCCGGTACGGTTGGAAGCGACGATCATCTGATCGTTTTCCAAACGAGTCCAGCCATCTTCGGCACACTGGTCGAAACCGGAGCTGGCCACAACCACGCCCTTCAGCTGGCCTGCAGCCTGATCCGCTTCGGATTCACCGAGCGTACGATAGCGCATCACACGATAATCATGCGCCTGGTTGCCACGGCCGTACTGGTCGTAGATTTCCACGATGCGCTTGGACGTGACCTCACGACCGGCCGCGCACAGAGCGATGAACTGGTCTTGGCTCTGGATCATGCAGTTGTAGCTGGACTTCGGATAGCTTTTGCGCAGTTCGCGCACAGCCTGCGCGACCGCCTCGTCGAGTGCGAAACCAAAACCGATGTACTGCAGAATCACTGCAAAGAAAATGGCGGAATCGGAACGACCGCCGGTAGACTGCACGATGCTCGGATCGACCGGGAACGCACGGTTGGTGATGATGTTGCGGCCCTGATCGTCGGAGATATCGCCATTGTGGATGAAGCTCAATCCGTTGGCGTAGAACGGCTGCTGGTTCTCGAGAATCAGCGGCAGGTTCGAGCTGGCCAAACGCAAGTGCCACAGGCCTCCACGAGCCGGAGTGTTCGCAAGCTCGTCGAAAATCGGATCATGTCGGGCTGCAATCGTGTTCTTGTAGATGGCGGTGCCGGTTTCCGGAGTGGGAGCGCCACCGTCACGCAGATACGGCGACTCGCTCGGCACGGTGACCAGCGCGGAGCCCCAGCCATCGTTGTGGATTTCGCTCAGATCGCGGAAATCGCGTACGGCCTGCATGCCGAGCACGCCATTGAGACTGGTGTTGCTTCCTGCTGCCGCGAATCCAAGTAATCTGCACATGGTTGATTACTCTACAGGGCTTGTGATGCAACGCGCGCATATGGCTATCGACATTGCTTATAGCGTGCGAAAAACATCGGGATTCCAACGATTCTTCGCGATAAGACCATGCAAAACCTACAAAATGCCCTACGAAAACGGGCTGCGCGATGATGGCGGATACGATCACCATCATCGCACAGCCCGTTTCACGGCTTGTTTCACACGCGCTTTAGCCGCGGAGGACGCTGAGTCGCGAGGAACAGCGGCTGTATCTCAATCAGCGGATTGTAAGGCGCAAGGCCGAACCATTTGACCGGAGATCCCGCAAGACGACGAATCGCATACTTGACTTCCAAAGAAATCGCGCCACGCTGCGACACCTTCGACTCAGGCATAAGCGCCTTGTGAATCAGCACATATCGAATCGGACCGATATTCGGATCAGCATCAAGCTTCGGATAGCGGCTTTCCTGCCTCGGCAGATCCCCAGACTTCGACAAATCGTTCATGATCTGATGAATATAAGCTGGAATCGACTGAGAAACCTTGAAACCAAGCCGAATGCGAACACGGAACATGTAATCCGTGCCGAAATTCTCAACCGAATACTCGCGGGTGAACGGCTCATCGGCGGTCTCGACGGAAACCGCCCACCAAGCGCGGGCACGTTTTGGATGGTCGGCGAAAATCGAGAAGAAGATATCAGTATCGATACGCTTCGTTTCCGGATCCGACGTGAGGTAGACGATATTGTCTGCAAAATATGGAATCGTATCGTCATCATGCAGCCGCTTCAGCACCGGTAGACATTCGGCGGGCTGCATATGACGACGCTGCGCACGTTCCAGCTTCGTGCCTTCGTTCCACGTGTACATAACCAGCAGAATCGCGAAGGTAAGCAACATCGTGAACCAACCACCATGCAGGAACTTCGCCATGGAAGCGAAGAAGAACATGAATTGGATCGCAAGGAACAACACGGTGAATACGATCGCTCCGAGACGACGCCCCGAATGCCAGATGTAGACGGCAAGCAGAATGGTGGTGGTGATCATGGTGATGGTCAACGCCAGGCCATACGCCGCGGAAATATGCTCGGAATCGCGGAATAGCGCCAAAACCAACAGCGTGGAAACGCAAAGCACCACATTGACCACAGGAATGTACAGCTGACCGCGGGTACGGGCCGGGTAACGGACCTGAAGATGCGGCATCCAGTTCAGATGGGTGGCTTCAGACACCATCGTGAATGCGCCGGTGATCAACGCCTGCGAGGCGATAACGCCCGCGACCACAGAAAGCACGACAGCCACGTAACGCACGCTAGGCGTCATCATTTCGAAGAACGGATTCAAACCGTGCGTGCGGATATAAGCCGAATCATCCCAATGATTGAGCATCCATGCGCCTTGGCCGAAATAACAGAGCACAAGCGCGACTTTGATGAACGGCCACGTGAAATAGATGTTGCCACGGCCAACGTGACCCATATCGGAATAAAGCGCTTCGGCACCGGTAGTTGACAGGAACACCGTACCCATGATGGCAAGGCCAGCGGCATTATGACCGCTGAACAGGAATCTAACACCGTACACGGGGTTGAGCGCCGCGAACACGCTCCAATACTGACTGAGGTTCGCCAAGCCGACAACCGCCAAGAACGAGAACCAGACAAGCACGACCGAACCGAACGCCTTGCCGATACGCTCAGTGCCACGCGACTGCACAGAGAACAGCATCAGAATGATGGCCGCGGTGATCATCAGAGTCAGCTGTTTGTTTTCAGTAAAAAGTTTTTCAAAAGCCGGTAGCGTTTCCAAGCCTTCCACTGCCGAGCTGATGGACACGGCCGGGGTAAGCACGGAATCGGCGAGGAACGCGGCTCCGCCGAGCATGGCAGGAATCGCAAGCCATGCACCGTACTTCCGAACCAACGAGTACAGCGCGAAAATGCCACCTTCGCCCTTGTTGTCGATGCGCATGGCGATCAGCACGTATTTGACGGTGGTGATAAGCGTGATTGACCAGAACACCAACGAAAGCACGCCGAGCACGGCTTCGCGGTTGGCATGCGCAAGTCCGCCCTGCCCGTTGAGGAACGTCTGCATGGTGTACAGCGGCGAGGTGCCGATATCGCCATACACAACGCCCAACGCCACAATCGCCATGGCGGGCGTGATTCTGTTTGGCCCGGATTGCAGACGGCTCCACCAGCGGCCGATGGGACCCTTGCTAGCCACCTGGTCAAGGTGAGCAGCCTCCTGCTGCTTCTCCTCGTGCTGCTTGATCAGCACTTGTCGCTCTTCCTTGGTCAGCACCTTGTGCGAGACCTTCGGCGCCTGCGTGTATGTGGCTGCGTGAAACAGCGGCTCATCCTCGTTCGGCTCGTTAGCCATAACGCTACCTCCAAGTGGCGGGCCTTCCAACCCACTCCCCAAAATAAACGCAAAAAGGCACGTTAGGAGCCTTACGAAGTCTTGTCAAATCTTCACATTGTTTCTTGCGATTCCTGATCTCGCACGAAGTAGACTTCCTGTGGGTTTCTTTTCTTATTTTTCCTCTTGTTTTTCTCTTATTTTCGGATAAATCGTTTCCATCCTGTCGATTTTCGGAATTTGTTCAGATTCCATACACTTCGCGCGTAGTCTTTCGTGTTGCCTGCGCGACTTCTGTCAGCGGTTTATCGAGATAATTCGCCAACGACTGCAGGGTGTAGGGGATCATGTATGGCGCGTTGGTGCGGCCACGATACGGCATCGGACTTAGGTAGGGGGCATCGGTTTCGACCATGACATGGCTCAATCCGACAATGCGCGCCGACTCGCGTATACCATCGTTGCCCTTATAGCTGGATGTGCCCGAAAGGCTGAGATACCAACCGTTTTCACGCGCGATCTCACCCATTTCGGCATCACCGGAATAGCTGTGGAACACGGTCCGTTCGGGAGCGCCGTCCGCCAGCAGCGTTTCGATGACTTCCTTGTGTGAATCGCGATCATGGATCTGCATGGGCAGGTTCAATTCCTTGGCGAGCGCGATGTGCGCGCGGAAAGCTTCCCTCTGAAGTTCTTTGGCAGCTTCGCCGGTCCGGAAGAGATCCATGCCGGTTTCGCCTATGGCCACAACCTGATTGGGGTAGGTGATAGCGAGACGGTGCACCTCGGCCATGGCGTCTTCGAAGCTGGTGTCGTGCCAGGGTTTGTATTTGAGCGGAAGTCCGTCTGGTCCGGGCACTCCACGATGGCCGTGGAGCACGGATTCGTTAGGGTGTATGGCGATGGCCGCGTGAACGGTTTGGGGGTGTTCGCGTGCCATGTCGATGGCTGTCATGAGGTTCGGCAGTTCGCATCCGCAGTCAATGACGCCTTCGACGCCGACTTGTTGCGCTTGGTTCAGCAGTTCGTCAACGCTGTATACGGGGACTTCCGGCTGTCCTTTTTCTTGCGCTTCATGGCTCATGGCCTGCGAGAACGGCACGACGGACGCCACATGCGTGTGGTTGTCGATGACGTGCGCGTTCTCGGGAAGTGGTTGCGGTGCTGGCGCCCAGCTGCGGTCACGATGGTGTTTGCTCATACCTCCAGCCTACGCTCGATGGCAGTCTTGCGGTTGCAGTCGACATGATTGTCGAGCGAACCGAACGGCCAGCCAATCAAACGGACGGCCAATCAACCGCGGCGGCGAATCGCGAAAATTCGGGCGGATGGACGCTTGGAAGTGGTTGCGTTCAGGCGCACCGTTTCCGGATCCATGCGTTCGATGGTCCACGGTTCGGCGTCCGGAGCATGATCGGGTTCGTCCGGATTCGGGAAGACCTGCTCGATGGTCCTGCCGGCTTCCAGCGGTATGTTCACCGAGGGGGTGCCTCCGCGACGCCATACGATGATGTAATCGGGTTTGTCTTCCTGCTGAATCTGCTGGTCGTTCTGCCGATTGGACGGATCGGCGTTCTGCCCGTTCGAGGCGTCGCAACCGAGCACATGCTCGTCGCACATATCCGTTTCGACGTGGCGCAAACCGACGGTAAGCCAATCGCCGTCAAAATCAGGAAGTCCAGACGGCCAGAACGGCACCATATGCTGCTGGTCGGCAAGTACACAACGATGTAAGGCGATGGCGTCGCGAACGAGCGAAAGACGCGGCTCGGTCATGCGGTCGATGAAACCAGACAGATACAGTCTGCCGAGCACGCCCGTGGCGAGCGTGAAAACAGCTGTCTCATCGTCCATCTCCTGCTGGGCGTAGCCCCAATTCCCCTGCTGTTCCGGCAGAATCGTCATGCCCGCTCCGGCCGCGATAGCCGCGTAAATCAGCGGATCGCATTGGTCGGAAGTGGATTGCAGATCCAAGCGGGACAACTGCGCATAATCGGCACGCATGGCACCGGAGCCGCAATTTTCGATCATCACATCCGGGTGACGACGACGCAAATCGTCGAGCCAATCCAAATATGCGCGGCAATGCTCAAGCAAGCCGTCGCCAACGGATTCGGTATTCAAATCAGTGCCGACGCCGGGAATGGTGTTGTAGTCGAACTTGAAGAACACCGCGCCGAAATCGTCGATCAGACGATCAACGGTACGCGTAACATGCTCACGCGCTTCGGGGGAACGGAAATCAAGCAAATATCGACCCGAATCACACACACGCACGCCATGGCGTTGGAAGAACGCAGAATCCGGCAGCGTGCTTGCCAACGGCGATTTCGCACCGATCACTTCAGGTTCGAGCCACAGGCCCAAGCCCATGCCGTGCGCACGGATGTTTTCGGCAAGACCGCGCAAACCGGCGTCGCCGAAACGGTTGGTGGAAGCCTGCCATTCGCCGACCATATCCCACCAGCCGCCGTCCGTGCTGTCGTACCAGCCGGCATCGATACAGAAAATATCCGCGCCAACGCTTGCCGCGCCTTCGATCAGCGGCAGTTCCTTCTCAATACGTGGGTCACCAAACAGCGTGTTCATGTAATCGTTATAGACCACAAGACCTTGCGTACGCTTGAACTGCTCGGCACGACCCAGTTCGCGGGCTTTGGCAACGCGCAATGCGCGACGCTGCAACGTCATTTCGGCGACGGCCTGCTGCCAATCGCCGGCCGCGATGGCGAACGACACGGGAACCGACTCGAAATCATTGCCTTCACCAAGGTTGGTGAACCAGCCGTGATTCTGATATTCCGGGCCGAATGCACTGATGTGCAGACCGGGATCATCCTCACCGACCTCCCACTCCCACGGGCCATTATGCTCAATCTGCCACATTACGGAGAAGTCACGGGCGCGGCGCATGGAACCTTCGACCTGTACGATACCGGCCGGCTCATGCACCCCTGTGCTCCATGTGGAGGTGGAGCTCATGGCGAATCGCGAGCTGGACTGGCCTGGATTGATTTTCTGGTTGCGGTTGCGCACCTGGGTGTCTCGCAGCGGGCGGACGCGCCAATCGTTTTCCACGGCCCAGGCAGCGTCGCCCCAGAAAATATTCGAACGATGGACTTTGCCGCAGTTGACGCGCATGGGAACGGTCAGGTTCAGCGATGACACCGCTTCAATCGGCAGTTGTTTGGCGGACTGCAGGCGCGTGTGCGTGCGCACCGCGGAAAGATTAGGGAACGCTTCGAACACGGAGGTGACCACCAGACCCTCATGCGGGTCGGCACAAACCGTTACAGGCGCGGGATTCGCAGCAGAGGCAGCCGCATCGCGCTCACTGGCGGTCGACTCGAATTCGCGGCCTTTCGGCTCAAGATCGGCATACGACGCGAACTGCGTGATCTCCAAACGGAACGGATCGGCGGAACTCTGCCCCGGTTCGGACGCGAGCGCGGAAACGAAGCGTAGTTTGCTACCGGCGACCGTAGCGATCAGCGCGAGGCGGTTGTCTTGCGAACCGGTGTTCGCGGCGAGCACCTCCACGATCGGGCGGGGATCCTTTTCCACTACAGGCGTTCCATCATCGGACAGGCGACCGTCAATGGGGATCATGCCTCGCCCTACAACGTTGCATAGGCGGACGGGAGAATCCCCCGCGATGTCGAACAGCATGGACACCACACCATTGCCCCATTCGAGACGTCCATCCTGACGAGGAAGTAGAGGGTTCAACATGCCGGCTGCCATTGCCATCTCCTTCGTGCTTCGAATACCGCCTGTTTATTGACGTGTATCGTTTGACGTACCTTCACTAGCTTAAACGGGAAAACGAGGCATGCCGTGCATGCGTGTCTATAGGCATTCAGGAAACGCTCAGCAACAGGATTTCAGCAAATGCATTTTTCGGCAAAGCAAAAACGCAGCCATCGGCAACTCATGTAGCGTCTTCCATTTCGACTGCTTCGCGTACACGTTGGATCAGGAAAGCTCGGCTACGGCCGCCTTCTGCTCGTCGGAAAGTACATAGTCATCATCATGCCGTCCAACGGGATGTTGGCCGTCAAACGTCAGCTGCGCAGGAACACCGTCATCTCGGTTTCGCCACGATTGGCCCATGCGAAATACGGAATCAGTGTGACTTCCGTCGGTTGACGTTGTGCCGGCTGCCACAGTGCGTACAGCGACTTGTCGGTGGCGCCCTGCGAGGACTCCCGCCAAGCGGGAATGGTCAGCGTGACCATTGGCAGATCGACCGGTTCCACTTCGCCCAAGCCTCGTTCGTCCTGTGCGGCGGCCTGCGCATGGAAGGTGATTTCGTTGACTTTGACGGAGTCCGGATCGGCGGCGATCGTCTCGGCATCAGCATGTAGCAGATGCAGATTGTCGCCATTGTCGGTGCCTTCCGCGCAGTAGGCCAGCGGGCCGCGGATGAAGGCGACCTTGCCTGCGTCTTCGCGTACGAGAGGATTGGCCGCAATCATCCTGACCGGCATGGGGAAGTCGAAATCGATGACGTCACCGTCACGCCAAGTACCGGTGAGGTAGAGGTAGCCGTCACGGGTGATGCGTGTGATGCGAGAATCCTTCTCACCCGTGGCATGGATGGAGTCGGCGGCCGACTCGCCACCGGCCCAGGCAGGCAGGCGAAGGGCCAAGGCAAAGGACTCCGGAACCTGCCCATCATCGGAGGAAGGAAGGGTCACGGTGATGGCGCCGGCGCCATTCCACGGCATACCAGCCCGCACTTCGAGGGAGACATCGGAACCGCCGAGTTTCGCGGACACCACGCCACCCATATACAGGTGCACATACAGCGTGGAGGCATCGTCGGCCACCGTGTAGGCGTACTGTTGCACGCTTTCGACTATGCGGGCGATGTTCGGCGGGCAGCACGCGCAGCCGAACCACTTCTGACGGACCGGCTTGACGTGGAACTTGCGTTCGTCGCGATGGCAGGCTTCGGGCACGACCTCCAACGGATTCACATAGAAGAAGCTTTTGCCATCGAGCGCCATGCCGGCCAGCGTGGTGTTGTACAAGGCCGATTCCATGACGTCCGCATATTCGGATTTTGGCTGAATCTCAAGCATACGGCGCGCAAAGAACGCGAGTGCGATGGCCGCGCAGCTTTCCGAGTAGGCGGTGTCGTTCGGCAGATCGTAGTCGAAGGAGAACGCCTCGCCCATATGCGTGGCACCGATGCCGCCGGTGATATACAGTTTCCTGTCGACGATGTTGCGCCAGAGCGTCTCGCAGGATTCCAGCAGTGCTGCTTCCCCGGTGATTCTCGCCACGTCGGCCACGCCTGAGTAGAAGTAGGCGGCGCGCACGGCATGACCGAGCGCCTCCGTTTGTTCCGTGACCGGCTTGTCGGCTTGATAGTAGGTGTAGTTCTGTTCACGTGGCTCGTAGTTGCGACCGTCCTCTTCGGCACGGCGGCGATCTTCGAGTGCAAAGTACAGTGGTTGCTGTCCACGCTGCCATACGAAGTATTCGGCCAGGTCGGCGTAACGGGTCTCGCCGGTTACCGCAGCCAGCTTCACCAGCGCCATCTCAGCGATCTCATGGCCCGGATAGCCGTGCAGCCTGCCTTCTTCCGTACCAAATCGGGAATCGATGTAATCGGCGAAACGGCAGGCCGCATCAAGTAGCTTGCGTTTGCCCGTGGCCTCGTAGTAGGCGACCGCACCTTCGACCAGATGCCCGAAACAGTACAGTTCGTGATGGTCCTTCAGATTGGTGAAGTGGCGGTCCATGCCGTTGAGAATGTAGTAGGTGTCAAGGTAGCCGTTGTCCAGCTGCGCCGCGCACACGATGTCGATGGCCGCGTCGGCTGTGGCCTCGAGTTCGGCGTCGGGATGATGGGTCAGCGAGTAGCCGACCGCTTCGATCCACTTGGAGAAGTCGGTGTCTTGGAACACAAATCCATAGAATTTGTCCGGGTCGGGATTGGCCGGGTCTTCCGGAAGCGCCTCGAAGCCGCGGAAGGTGTATTTCGGCGGCACGAAGGCCTTGCCCTGCTCGTGACGCTCGGCATTCTGCGCGGCCGCGGCCTTGAAGTTGTGCATGCAGTAGCTGGGGGCGGCACCGGGAACGTTGTCGTTCAACGCATTCCACTGATATGGAATCACCGCGGTGCGTACGAGCTCCTGCTCGGCGGCCCAGAACGGGTCGGTGACGGTGGCGTCGCGCAGCTCTATTGGATGGCTGTGGCGGTTATGGATGTCGGTCACGAGAGATTGTCCTTCCATGCGGGGGTTGTCGTACCGGCAGGGCCGGCGTTCTGGTCTTGTCCGATGGGTTCGAGCACATGTACGTCCATGCCGGGCAGTCGGCCCCACGAGTAGACGGCCATCATGGTGGCGAAGATGAGCACGGCCACACCGAATACCATCATCAGGCCGGGCAGCGTATGCGCCACGAAGGCGACGTTGACGACGACGATCATCATGATGATGCGGCAGAGGGATTCGTAGCCAACGGCGAATCGTTTCATGGCACTACCTCGTTGTATCGCAGTTTCGTTGAAATCCCAATATTTCTATCGTCATAATCATATGCCATCCCAACTGCACGACGTGCGTAAAGATGGAGAATTCATTCCGGCACTGGGACTGATAGGTATGCGATCCCTCCGGCGTGAATGGCCTGAAATCGCTCCAGGGACCGTGCAGGTTGGTGGCTGTGACGACCATGTTGTCGCTGCAGTCCCAGCCGGTCAGTTGCGAGCCGAACCAGTAGTAGACTCCATACGAGGCGATTCGAGGCATGATTGCGCGCGACAAGAACCACCCGTGCGTAGTAATGTGGTCGATCGCCAATGAGCCAGGATTGGATGGTGACGGGGAACGTCCACAGCAGGCGTATGACTACTTTCGTCCGCTGTATGAGCTGGCGCACGCCAGCGACCCGCAGAACAGGCCGGTCACACTGGTATGCTGCCAAAACGACTACACGACCGACATCGCCGAACGAACCATGGATGTGGTGTGCATCAACCGCTACTACGGCTGGTACAACCTGAGCGGTCGAATTCACCCAGTAGCCGGAGGAATCACCCCGCCAGAGAGGCCTTCAGCGGGGTGATTCCTCCAATCCTTGGCGGATTTACCCCGCTCAGACCTTGATCATGGCGTATTGGGAATCGTAGAGGCGATAGTAGGCACCACGCTTGGCAAGCAGCTCGGCGTGGTTGCCTTGCTCTACGATCTGCCCATGGTCGATGTAGCAGATCATGTCCGCGTTCTCGATGGTGGACAATCGGTGCGCGATGATGAAGCTCGTACGTCCCTTCAGCAGGTGGTTCAATCCGGCCTGAAGCGCCTCTTCGGTACGAGTATCGATATTCGACGTGGCTTCGTCGAGAATCAGAATGCGAGGATCGGCTAGCAGCACTCGCGCGAACGCAATCAACTGGCGCTGACCTGCGGAAAGCGTGGAACCACGCTCCTCCACCACCGTGTCGTATCCGTTCGGCAAATCCATGATGAACTCGTGCGCATGCACCGCCTTCGCAGCCGCTTCGATCTCGGCATCGGTCGCATCCAACTTGCCGTAACGAATATTCTCGCGCACATTGCCAGAGAAAATGAACGTATCTTGCAGCATGACGCCCATCTGCCGACGTAACGATTCCAATGTGACCGAACGCACGTCATGCCCGTCAATCGTCACCGACCCTTCTGCAACGTCGTAAAAACGCGACAGCAGGTTGATGATCGTGGTTTTGCCGGCCCCGGTCGGGCCGACCAACGCAACAGTACTGCCTGGCGCAACATGCAGATCAACCAGATTGAGAATATTGCGACCGTCAGGCTCGTAACGGAAGATGACATCGTTGAAATCGACGCGACCTTCGATTGGCGGCAGTTCGGTCGCGTCAGACGCATTGCGGATCTCCGGCTGCACATCAAGCGTTTCGAAAATACGCTCAAGATACGCGGAACAGGTAATCAGCTGATTGTAGAAATTGCCGATGCTGATCACCGGATTCCAGAAATTATTCGCATACCCGACGAACGCGATCAGCACGCCGGTGGAAACGTTTACCGCGCCGAAGCCCGTAACGCCCACATAGTAGATGAACGCGATCGTCATGACGGAAATGGTCTGGATGCCCGGCCACATGAGGAACTGAATGTGCACAGCCTTCATCCACGAGGTGCGCACGTCGTTCTGCTGCTCCTGGAAGGTTTTGAACTGCGCAGTCTCCTGAGCGAAGGTCTGCGTGGTTTTCACGCCGGCGATCGACTCGTGGATGAATGCGTTGAGATTGCTCTGCTTGTTCGACAGCACCTGGTACGCGCGGCGCTGGAAATGTTGCAATATCAGCACCCATGCGATCAGGAACGGGAAAAGCGCAAGGCTGAACAGCGCGAGCCGCCAATCGACCACAAACATGACCACCAGAGTGATCAGGAACGTGAACGCGTCGGAAATCACATTGATCAAGCCGGAACTCAACGTGTCGGAAAGGGTGTTCACATAATTGACCACGCGAATCAGGATTTTGCCGTGCGGACGCGAATCGAAATAGCTGAACGGCAGCGTTTGAATATGCGTGAAAATATCGCGACGCATATCTTTCAACATGAGCTGACCAACTCGAGTAATTTCAACGGTACGATAGCGCAATCCGAACTCGTACATCACGATAAGCACTGCCATCAATCCCGTTAATTCACCAAGTAAGGTGAGATTTTTCGACGGAATCGCACTATCGATCATGATTTTCGTCAAATATGGCACGACTACCGCGATGCAGCTCATCATTACGACGACGGCAAGAATGCGTGCGATACGTGACATATATGGTTTTAAATAGACGCCGATACGCAGAATATCGCGCAGATTAATCTGCTCTTCCAGTTCCTCGTCTTCACGGAATGTATTACGTTTTGCCATGGGGTTTCCTCCTTTCTTGCCTTGGTTGCGTTACGCTTCGAAACCATGGGAACGACCAGCCTGCAGGCCGAGCTGCTTGTAGTAGATCTCCCAGTAGCGGCCATGTGCGGCCACGAGTTCGTCATGCGTGCCGCGCTCCACAATGCGGCCGTGTTCGAGCACGAGAATCAGATCGGAATCTTTCACTGATGAAATACGGTGTGCGATGGTGACGATGGTTTTCTGCTCGTCCAGCTCGCGCAGGTGACGTTGGATTTCCGCTTCCGTTTCCATATCGACGGCGCTGGTCGTGTCGTCCATGATGAGGATCGATGGATTGTCGGCAAGCGCGCGGGCGAGGCTCAGGCGCTGTTTTTGGCCGCCGGAAAGGCCGACGCCACGCTCTCCAACCACGGTATCGTAGCCTTCCGGCATGCTGCGGATGAAGCCGTCCGCACCGGCGATGGTGGCCATGCGGCGAATGTACTGTTCATCGTATTCGCGCTGTTCGCCCACGCCGAAGCTGATGTTGCCGCCGATGGTGTCGGAAAACAGGAACGTGTCTTGCGCGACGACGCAGACTTGCGAGCGAAGTGTGGCGAGCGGCCAGTCCCGCGCGTCGACGCCGTCGATGAGCACGCTGCCTTCGGTGGGGTCGTAGAAGCGGGAGATGAGGTTGACGAGGGTGGATTTGCCTGCGCCCGTTTCGCCGAGAATGCCGAGTTTGGCGCCTGCCGGAACATGGAAATCCACATCTTCAAGCACGGGGGTGTTCGGTTCGTCGGGGAAGGCGAAGCTGACATGCTGGAAGTCGATGCTGCCGGCGATGCGGGTCGTGCTAGTCGTTACCTGTGTTGCCTGCGCAGCTTGTGTTGCCGATGTTATAAACGTCGCCTGCGATTGCGAGGCGTTGCCAGTTGCATCGTTTACACCGTTGGCATTGTTCGCATTCGGAGTTGCGGTATTTGCGTTTGCGCCGACTCCCGGCTTTTCCGTGATGTGCGACTGAGAGGTGAGCAGTTTGCGGATTTTGATGCAGGATGCGTTGAAACGCTGCCAGTCGTTGATCAGCCATCCGGATTGGCGCACCGGTCCGTCGATCATCCACAGGTAGGAGTTGAACGCCACGAGATTGCCGAGCGTCATGTGCCCGGTGATCACCAGGAATCCGCCGAGGCCGAGCGTGATCAGCTGCAGCGAGAAGCCGAGGCCGTCAAGCCACGGCATGTATTTGCGGCTGTTGTAGGCCTGAGCCATGTTGCGTTGCATGTAGTCGTCGTTGCGTTCATCGAATTTTTCGGTTTCATACGGTTCGCGTACAAACGCTTTGACCACACGGTTGCCTTCGATATTTTCTTCAACCATCGAATTCATTTCGGCGAGCGAATTGCGGATGGCGAAGAACAGCGGCCTCGCGTGCGTAGAAAGTCCGCGTGTAAGAATGAAAATGAACGGCGTAATGCACGCGAGCGCGAGCGCGCCAGTCGATGGTGAACATCATGGCGAGAGCGCCGACGAACATGACCACACAGTCGAGCGCCTGGTAGCTCACCCAGCTCAACGCGTGGCGGATGGCGTCGGTGTCGGAGGTCATGCGGCTCATAATGTCGCCGGTGCGTGTGTGGTTGAAATACGTGAAGTCAAGTTCGTGCAGTTTCTCGTATTCGTCGCTGACGAGACGAAATACGGAGTTCTGCCCGAAACGTTCCATCCACATTTGGTAGCCGTAGCGTGAGGTGACGCGCACGATGGTGAACACGATCATCATGATGCACAGTCGCGTCAGTTCGCTGACGTGTCCTTGCACGATCACACGGTCCACGATGAGACCCGACAATAGCGGAATGATGAGAGCCATGGTGTTGTTGACGCAGAACAGCACTATCGCGCCGACCACCCGTGGCAGGTCGGGTTTGCAGTATGGCAGGATCCATTTGAGGTTGCCTGCTTCTTTGTTACGATTCGGATCGACGTACATACGTAGCGTTCCTTCAGATTGTTTGCTTGGGTATTTGGGGTTTCGTGGGCTGTTGTTACGTTGATTCGTTGCTTTTCGGCTATTCGTTGCCGTTACGATTCACGTCCGTCGTTTGTCGAGCGTCCCGTTGCCGTCTCTCTCGGTCGAAACCCCTGTTCGGACTCGTAAACGCGACTTATTCTATGCGAACCGTTTTTCGATGCAACGTAGGTGATTCCGGCGTGTCGCAATCGCAATAAAAGCAACGCATGCACCGTTACATAAACTCGCTGTGAGCGCAACGAAAATATGGATGATTGCAGTAGCGCTTTCCGTATCGAACCGATACGATATATCGAGGCGCGGCATTCCGATGACGGCAACGACCGCAATCGTATGAAAAACACGAAAGGACGGCAATGATGTCGGACGAACAGGCACTCATCGCACAATATGCGGAAAAATATGGTCTTACCGACGAGATGATCAAGCATGCGGAACGTTGGACGGAAACCGACGGCGATCTTGCGGGACTTTCCGAAAAGCGAGTCCGCGGAATTCTTGACCTGCGTTTCAGCGCGATCGCAGTAGACACTCCACGTTCCGAACTGTGGCATACTCCGGACACGATCGATGTGATCGAAGACCTTCCATACCTGCCTGACGGCGGTTACGATACGGAAGCCGGGCAGTGCCGCGGACACTTACTTGATCTGTATCTGCCACATGATGCTGTACTGCGCGCCGGGCACACGACACCGGTGTACATCGATATACATGGCGGCGGTTTCACCTACGGATATAAGGAACTGAACCGTAATTTCAACGTGCATCTGGCCGATATGGGATTCGCCGTGTTCTCACTGAATTATCGCCCGGCCCCGCAGACCGACTTGAGGGGCCAGCTGGCGGATGTGCAAGCGGCATTACGTTGGATCAAGGCGCATCTGGCCGATTATCCAGTCAATCCAAACGCCGTATTCCTCACCGGCGATTCGGCCGGCGGCGCATTGACCATGCTGACATTGGCCATTGAAAACAGCGCCGAAGCTGCGGCCGCGTTCGGCATTGACGAGCCTTCGGGCATCGGTTTCGCCGGCGCGGCTCCGGTTTGCGGCGTGTACAGCCTGGCTTCCAAGCAGACCGCCGACGAAGCCGGCTTGGGCTCTACCGCATTCTCCCCAGACACGCGAATCGCGCTCGACGAAGCTCTTGGCACGGAATTCTTCGCCGACCTCGAAGCGGCTGATCCGCGATTCCTCACCGCAGAAGGACTCGTCAACAACGTTGATCTGCCGCCGCTGTTCATTACCACCTGCAGCGACGATTTTTTGGAGGCAGATAATCTGGCGCTTGCCACGGCCCTATCGCGCAAGAGTGCCGATTTCGAACTTTTCGACCCGAAAACGGGCCGTCACGAAGCATTGGGGCACGTATTCGTGATCGGCATGCCATGGCTGACGGCCAGCGTGGATTGCCTCGAGCGCATCCGTGATTTCTCATACGACCGCTGCTGAATCACAAACGCTAACACGCAACCACACATAATCGCAGACCGCCAACGGTCGGCCATACGCAAACAGGCGCGTGGCCGACCGTTTCTTTTCATGCGCCTTTTACGCAACCGAAACCACCAATCGCAATCGCATGCATCCTGTTCAGAAAAGAAAAAGCCGGCGGAGAGAAAGGCCGCCGGCTGAGAGAGAGAAGAGAGAAGAAGGGTTCAGTTATGGGGTTCTTCGGGAACCTCGCCAGCTGCCGTAACCGCTGACATGTTCTATATAACCGCCCAAGTCTTGGAAGAATGATGCGTGTTCCTGTCAATTCGCTGGGAAAAATGTATCGAACATGTAAGCGGAACATACACATTCGTGAATTCCGTCGAATGACCGCAACATTACTTCCGATTTGCCTAATCGCACGTCCATATCACTCACCCACTCTGCAAAATCATCCAGTGAAATGGACAATTCTGCAATAATCGCAAAATCATCCATTTCACTGGACGATATGTCGAACTTAAGATGCTGCCACTGTCTTTCTCGGAATACCGAAATGCATTGCAATCAACAGCAAATGACAATGCGCTGTTCGACCGGTATCTCACATATGGAGGACTCCCCAAGTTGTGCAGGCACAGAACGCAAGTTGCACAGACAGCACAACACCCCCGAACCGACCGGATAGACCGGCAATCGCAGGTTCGGGGGCGATAATCAGCGGGGCTGACGGAAGTGGCGATCGCCAATCGGCGTGAACGGTGTGTGCGGCTCAAGCTGATACCAGTACGCGACGGAAGCAACGTCGTCCTGACGCTCGAAATTGCCACCCTCTTCAGTGCCGATCTGCTGCCATTCCACACGCAGATCGTGCTCGAAATAAATCGGATCGGGAATGTGCCAGCGATACAGTCCGCGGGTCACAGGCGTATTCACATCCCAATACGCGCTTTCGCGATGCGAGGCGAGACGCTGTGAGTAGAACGGGAATCCGACGTACGGCGCGCAGAACGTCTGCTCATGCATGCGCCCATGCTCGTCAAAATCAGCGAAACTCCACGCACCACCGAAATAATCCTCGGCACCAGTACTGCACCATGTAGGGTACTGGTCGTCTCCATCGATGTACATTTTGACTTCGCCCTCGCCCCACCAACGGCTTTCCAACGCGGTGAGCGCCAGATACGTGCCAATATACGCGCCACGCCCCTGCACGCCATCAAGCACCACATAATCGCGAGCCAGTTCGGTGACACGTTCGCGACGCCACTGTGCATGGAAGCGCATGGTGCCGGCCGGAAGCGAGTCATATTCGGTGTAGTCGATCTGGTAGAAGAACGCAGGAACGTCTTCATTGTGATCGTTGCGGAGCACGATGCGCGCATGTTCGAACGGCATGGAGAAATAGCAGTTGAAACCGCGATTGGGTACGACCACCACCGGCATCGAATTGACTCGGCAGGCCTGCGCATGGCCGCAGCAAAAGAAGTCGCCGATCGGGCATTGCACGGACGGGGTTTCCTCGCCATCCCAATAGAATTCTAGGATCAGGTTACGAAGCACGTTCGGGCCGGTAGGCGACGTGCGATCGGTGACGGTCATCCAAATATGGCGGATCACGCCCGGACCGTCCACATTCATCAAAGTGACGCTCTCCCCCGCTTTCACGGTTTGGATGCAGGGGCTGCCTTTGCGCGACGGGCCAAGTGCACTGGCCGCAGTGGCCGCAGTGCCTTTGCCGCCTGTGGGATTCTCGGCGTTCACACAACGCGTGCGTCCCGGCGCTGTAACCGCAAGCGAGTCCAGCGGATTGCGCGCGGAGAACGCACCCAATGAATCGACCTGCATATCATGATACGAACTTTGCTGCATAGCGCTCCAATCGTTATGTTGAGTCATCAGCGCCCCTTTTCCTGCTATTTTACGGCACCCACAACAGTGCCTCACAGAGATTCGATCCAAAGCGGTCAACGCCCAGAACGTCACGACCGCATTGAATCCGGCGAACACCGCGTTACCCCAATTATGCGAAAACGTATCGGCATAGAACACCATGCACGAATAAATAATGATCGCCCACGGCATCGTCACATACAATGCCGGAGAAGCGGTACGATTATTGACCTTCGGCGTACGCGCGAACGGAATCTTCGTGTTCGTCATGCCCTGCTGAATCGACTTGAGCGTACCGGAAAGATTCACCGTCAACGAACATTATGGACGCAAAATGGTTCAGACGATTACGTCAACGCGTCCGATGTTCTTCGCCATGTGATTGAAGACAATACGATTCCCGTACGCCTCGCGCGAAGCAGATCATGCAGCGCACGCTCGATATTTCGCGCGATAATGATGCGTTCCATGTGGTGTTCGATGGCGTGGAGACTTTGGATCAGGTTGAGTTCATCCGTTCCATTGGAGGCACGATTGCGGAGGGCACGCTGTTGAGCAACGCCATGAGTGCCAACGAGTTCCTCATGCGTCTCGAAACCATGGGCACTTCATTGCCCGAAGCCGCCCCGAGGCAAGCTGAGTAAAGAGGATTCTCGTTTGCCGCACAACTGCTTTATCTCGTGAAATGCTTGAAGGAAATATAGCAGGATGGAATCATATGTGCTAAATTAATTAGTAAACCTGTTTAGCCAATGATGGCTTTGAGGAGGATTCGAATGGCCACTATCAGAGAGATAGCAAAACGGGTAGGTTTCTCCCAAGCCACTGTTTCGAGGGTTTTGAAGGACGATCCCACCTTTTCGGTGAAGGATTCCACCCGCGAGAAAATCCTAAACGCCAGTCTGGAAATGGGGTACAAGAACGTACCGCAATACCAACGCATCACCATTCCGCAAGATGTTGCGATTCTCGACAATGTCGTTCCCGACGAGGGTTTGCAGGACGCGTATTTCGACGAGTTGCGCGAAGTGCTCGTCAAGCATGCCGAAGAGCAGCTCATGAACGTGACCATGCAGAAGGACGTGGATTCGCTGATCGCCAACGCCGACAAATACGCAGGCTTCATTTCGATTGGTCCGTCGCCGTTGGATCGTAAGACGTTGCACCGTCTGCATAAGAAACTTCCCCACGGCGTCTTCATCGACATCAATCCTGCGCCGGCATTGTTCGATTCGGTGCAACCCGATTTGGAACAGACGATCTTGGATGCGATTGACGCGCTTATGGCGTCCGGCTGTTCACGAATCGGCTTTATTGGCGGCTTGGGCAACATTATGGGCGAGCATGAATATCCGGAAGACGTTCGTACGTTCGCATTTCGCAATTGGGCGCTGCGTTTGGGTTTGGATGTGAAGGGATTGGTGTATGCGGATGGCCCGTTCACTGTGGAAAACGGCCGTTTGCAGGGGTGTCAGTTAGTACAGGATCATGCTGATGATTTGCCCGATGCAGTGATCGTCGCCGCCGATCCGTTGGCGGTCGGCGTGCTACAGGCGTTTGCCACCGAAAATGTGATGGTACCGCGAGATATCAAAGTAATCAGCATCAACAATCAGGAGATCGCGAAATACACGTCTCCCGCATTATCGTCGTACGACATCAGCCAGGACGAACTTGCGAAAGCCGCAGTACTCATGCTTGCCGAAGCACTGACCGCCAACCGCAAAATCAGCCAGCATATGCGAATCTCCACCAGTCTCGTCGCCCGCGACAGCTTCACCCCGCAAGACTAAAAACAAAAACTCGAGATACAGCAAGGACCGGCATCCTATTACGAAGCCGGTCCTGCAATTACGTTTCAGCAATCGCGCCTTAACGAAGAAAGTGGGCGTCGCACCAGACGTGTTCGACGGCCCAAGTGGCGGGGTTGAGCAGAAGCACGTCGGCAGCATAGCCGGAGGCAAGCAGACCGAGCGGCTGCTTGGTGACCGGGTTCGCACGATCGAAACCGAATGCTTTAGCCGGAATCAACGTGGCGGCTTCCACCGCGTCGGTAGGCGTGAATCCTAATTCGAGCACCGCACGCTGAACAGCCTTTTCCAACGTCAACGTGGAACCGGCTATCGCACCATTCGATGCAAGACGAGCATGACCGTCAATCACATTCACATCCAACGCACCCAGCAAATAATGACCATCCGGGCAATCGGTGGCAGCCATAGCATCGGTCACAAACGCAATGCGATGCGGGGCGAAGCCGAATCCCAAACGCACCATCGGATCCTGCACATGAAAACCATCATTAATCAACTCAACAGTGACGCGCGGATCCTCAACAGCAGCCGGAATCGGACCAGGCTCACGATGATGCAAACCATTCATCGCATTGAACATGTGCGTCATAATGCCAGCACCCGCATCAAAACCTCTGCAGGCGGTTGCATAATCGGCATCGCAATGTCCCACCGCAGGAACCACTCCAGCCGCAGCAAAACGACGAATCGCATCAATGCCATGCGGTAGTTCGGGGGCGATGGTAATCTGTCGCAAACAGCCGTTCGCAGCATGCAAAAGCCGATCAACATATTCAGGAACCGGATCTTTCAAGCATTCCGGATCATGCGCACCTTTGCGAGACAACGCAAGGAACGGACCTTCCAAATGCGCTCCAAGAATGTCAGGGCGAGCACCCATCATGCCACGCACGGTTTGAAGATTGGCGCACATCACGTCAAGCGGGTTGGTAATCAAACTGAGCACCTGACGGGTGGTGCCGTGCATCATATGACCTGCGCGGGCCATGCGTATGCCTTGCACACCATCATCGAAGGAACTCCCCCACGAACCGTGCGCATGAATGTCGACGTAACCGGGCGTCATCATGCGGCCTGCAGCGTTGGTCACGAAACCGGCCGAACCGGTCATGGAATCGCCGGGACCAACCGAACTGACCGAATCGGAATCAGCATCGGCATCCAAACCGACGCTTGCGCATGCCGCAGCAAAATCATCGTCCCGATTCCCAGTCGCCATAATCGCACTACCATCGGAAACCAGCCAATAATGTTCCGCAACACCTCGCGCATCGACTTTGCGCGCATTGTGAATCGCAAACGGACGGGCCGACTGCGCTAACGCAACGTCCACCTCATTCGCAAACCGCTCCCGAGACTGTTCCATATTCAAACCTTCCGACTCACTCACAGCCATATTCCTCAATTAGCATCCAATTCTTCCAGTCAGTGGAGAAATTCTCCCGCTAACAGCCGCCTCAGAGTCCCAATTCCGCCAGTCAGTGGAGGAATCCTCCCGCTGACAGGCCAAAAAACGTCCAGAATGTTCCAGTAGTTCGTTCGGCATGGAGGTTTGCGCGTATACGCGACCCAGGAAGAAGCCGAATGGCGAAACGCAACACGGGATGATGATCGCCAGCATGGTGTTAATCAGGTGCAGTGCATGGAAAATCGAGTACTGCGGAATGGTGAGTATGCATCCCATGACCACGCCGATGGCGATGGCGTCGGGAATCTGGTCAAGTCCGACGGCAAACCACAATCCGTTGCTGCTAGTCAGCTGCGATGGGGTTTTGGTGGATGCGATGATAGCCCAGTAGATCAGGAACAGGAAGTAAATCAACGCTACGACGAGCACGATTGCGGTAAACAACAACATGACGCTTATCCGCAGCACGGAACAACGAAAAACCTCTCACCAGAATCATGCGAGGCTGCGCCTTTTAAGATTTGCCGTTAGGTTAGTAGCTAAGTAAATTAGATGGCCCTGCACCAGCCAGTGTTCTCCAATTCACATTTGACGGACATCGACTTCTCCATTAAGAGACGCCACTCTGGGAGATAGACACGCCCCTGACATTGACTTCATGTTCACACTCAACCAGGGTAAGGTCGAGCGTGAACATGAAGTCAGCTTGAGTCGATTAGAGCTGAATCACGACTCCCTCCCAACGAGCAAGCTCGCCACGAGCGATCGATTTCACGCCATGTACGGCATCATAGGTGCTGAGCAGTATCTGCGATTCCGCGACGCCATCGCCGAGCAGCTCCGCCACTTCTCCCGGCAGGCCGGCGGATCTATCGGTGAGATTGACGACAACAAGAATCGTATCGTCGCCGCTGGTGCGGGTGAAGGCATACACCTGCTCGCTGTCCGCCGCGACCAGATTCCACTCGCCCGTCGCGACGGTGGCGCTGTCGTGGCGCATGGCGATGAGCTTCTTGTAGAAGCCGTACACGGAATCCGGATCGTCGAACTCCTCGGCCGCGTTGATCTCCACATGGTTCGGATTCACGCCGATCCACGGCTCCGTCGCCGCGTCCGCCGGGGTGAAGCCGTGCTTTTCCAGCACGCGGGTGAACTGAGCGACCATTTCTTCGTAGGCGACACGTTTCATGAAAATCTCCTCCTGAGCAGTGTTTGAAAAGGATGATGTAAGCGCTTTCTTTGCCTGATTATAGCATGACAAAAGAAAAAATCAAGTGTTTTCAAAAAGAAACGCAGACTTTTCAGCGAGAATTTGTAACCGCTTACATTTTGAGGAACACACACACTCCTAAGATTTTACACTTTAACTGCTCTGCCTCTGAACGAGTTCCGGCTGCAAGGTGACAGAAGAATAGTCCTCGCCGTGCTCGATGCGGCTCTGCAGCAGCTGGACGCAGAGCAAGGCCACCTGCTCCGGTTTGTTGTCCACGGAAGTCAATTCCGGCTCGCACAGGCGGGCATAGGTGGAATTATCATAGCCCACCACGGCGGTCTCCTCGGGGACGCGGATGCCCGCCCGGAGCAGGGCTTTCAGTACACCGGCAGCGGTCAGATCCTCACCGCAGAGAATGCCGTCCGGGCGGATGCCCTCGGCCAAAAGCTGCTGCACCGCGCGGATGCCGTCCTCCAGCGTCTCGCCGGTTTCGAGAACATGTCCGTCTGCGTCCAGACCGGCAGCGGCCATCCCGGAGAGGAAGCCCTTCGCCTTGGCAGCGGCGCTGTCGGTGGACTTATCCTTGATATAGTAGAGGTTCCGGCGTCCGGTCTTCACCAGATGCTCCACGGCCATCTCGACGCCCCGGCAGTCATCGACCATGACCGAATAGGCGTCCGGAAGAGCCAGCGTGCCGTTGGCAAGGACGACGGGCATTTTGCGCAGAAGGCTCTCCATCTCTGCCCCCTGACAGATGGTGTTGAAAATCGAGCCGACCAGGATGAGGCCGTCCACCTGCTTTTGCGCCACAGCCTGCAGGGTGCGCAGCGTCTCCGCCCGGTCGCCGCCGGTGTTGCAGAGGATGACCTCGTACCCTCTGCGGCCAAACTCGCGCTCGATGGTGTAGGCTGTGCGGGCATAATGGGAATCCCGGATGTCCACCGTGAGCACGGCCACCGTGTGCAGGCTCTTGCTGACCATGCCCTGTGCAATGGCACTGGGAGCGTAGCTGCAGCGTTTGAGCACCTTTTCCACCTTGGCGCGGGTGTCGGCACGGACAGTATCTTTGTGGTTGAGCACGCGGGAGACGGTGGCGATCGAGACTCCGGCTTCCCGTGCAATATCGTAAATATTCATAGACCCTCTTGTAAAATCAGATGTGGTTGGATGGTTAAAGCATACCCTGCCGCCGTGTGGTTGTCAAGATGAAGGGAAGACGGTGTACCGAAAAACTTGCCCTTGTTCCCGGAGGGAAACTGGGCTATAATAAAACCACTCATTAGCCGGAAGGAGGGGATGCGGATGGAGCTGTTTCGGCGGACATTGGCGGGGCTGCTGATGCTGGTGGTTGCGGTGTCAGTGGGCATCTGGGTGCAGGGAAGGTTTAGCGACGCGGTGCGTCTGCCGACTCATACGCGGATGATCGGGGCGACGTATACGACCCTGAGTGACCCATTTTATGAGACCATCAACGATGAGATCCAGATGCAGATCAAGAGCAACGGCGATCTGCTCCTGGTGCGCGACCCGGGGCAAGATCAAGAGCGGCAGAATCAGGAGATCGAGGATATGCTCAATAAGGGCATTGAGCTGCTCATCGTGAACCCGGTGGATTATGTGGGCGTGACGCCTGCGCTGGAAAAGGCGAGGGAAAAGGGTGTGCCGGTCATCCTCATCGACTCCAAGGTGGACGACCCGGAGCTTGTCACCTGCACCATCACCTCCAACAACTACGGCGCCGGTCTGCTGGACGCCCGCCACCTCATCAGCCAGACCAAGAGCGCCCGCATCGTGCTGCTGTCCAACTCGGATTCGTTCTCCAGCTGGGACAGGCTTTCGGGCTTCTGCCAGACCCTGACCAAAAGCGGCAACGACTACCGGATCCTGGAGCTGCGGGACTGCGGCGGCGAGCTGAACCGTGCCATGCGCGCGATGGTGCAGCTGTTGGAGACGTTCCCGCGCATTGACGTCGTGATGGCCGTCAACGAGCAGGCGGCTCTGGGCGCAATGGCGGCGCTGGAAGAAAAGGGCGCGCTCTCGTCCACTTTGGTCTACAGCGTGGACGGTTCACCGGAGGCGAAAGCCCTGATCTCCGAGGGGCTGATGACGGCCACCTCGGCACAGTCGCCCCTTCGCATCGGCCGGATGGCGGCAGAGGTGGTATACGAGATCCTGGAGGGCAAGCCGTACCTGACCAACATCGTGGTGCCGGTAAATCAAATCACGCAGGAGGATATTCTGCGCTACGGCACGGAGGGCTGGCAATGAAAACTGAAAATTTGTCCATCGGCCTCCGGGTGCTCTACCATGCCATTGAGTGGCTGACGGTATTTCTGATCCTGCTCATCTTTGCGGTGCAGATCATCACACCGCTCTACGCGGTGAGAGTTGGCCGTGCAGACTCGTTTTTGCAGCAGCTGCAATGGCTGCCGTACCGCCCCGGTGTGCTTGCCCTGGGCGTGATGCTGGCAGCGGTGGGCACCATCCTGAGCAAGTGCTCCCATGAGGTGGACAGCGGCTTTCTCTCCCGCAGCAGCTGGCAGCTATATTTATTGGAGGGCGTGCTGTACAGTGCCTCGGCGCTGATCTTCCAGCAGAACTGCGACAAGATCGCTCTGTTTGCGATCGTGGATATGGTGGACGACCCGCGCTCTCTCCGGCAGAAGCGCTTTCTGAGCGCCATGATCGTGGTGTACCTTTTCTGCAACATGGACGCCGCTACCAGCGCCCTCCATGCCGTGACGCTGAAACAATACCTGGCTTTTTACAGCCTGCACACCCGCAGCGTCCTGCAGCTGGTGATCGAGAGCCTGTCGGCGCTGGAAATGATACTCTTCATCCTGTACATGGTGCTGTTCATCAGCCAGCAGACCAGCGAGAAACAGGAGATCCTGAATCTGAACCAGCAGCTGCAGCAGGCCAACGAGCAGCTGCGCATCTACGCCGAGGAGAGCGCCCACACCGCACAGGTGCAGGAACGCAACCGCCTTGCGCGCGAGATCCACGACACGTTAGGCCATGTGCTCACGGGCATCACAGCGGGTGCAGACGCCTGCATCCAGATGATGGACGACTCGCCCGAGATGGCACGGCATCAGATGGAGCTGATAGCCGACACCGCCCGCAACGGAATGAACGATGTCCGGCGCTCGGTCAAGGCACTGCGGCCGGACTCGCTGGAAAAAGAAAACCTCTCGGGTGCGCTCAACAAGATGTGTACCAGCATGGCGCAGAGCAGCGGCACGCAGATCCAGCTGGAAGAGTCGCTGGCCGGGCTGACGCTCTCGCAGGATGAGGAAGACTGCGTCTACCGCACCGTGCAGGAGGGCATCACCAACGCCATCCGCCACGGCCACGCCACCCGGGTCCAGGTGCGGTGCCATATCGAGGACGGCGTGCTGGAAGTGTCGGTGAGGGACAACGGCATCGGCTGCAAGAGCGTGACGCCGGGCTTTGGCTTGCAGCATATGCAGGAGCGGATGCTCATGCTGGGCGGCACGTTCTGGTATGAGAACAGCGACGGGTTCTGCATCCGGGCAGAGATCCCTCTGCGCAAGACCCCGGGCAGTGAAAAGAGGAAACAGGAGGAAACGGTATGATAAAGGTGCTTCTGGCCGACGACCAGGAACTGATCCGTCAGAGCCTCAGCTTTGTGATGAGCAAGCAGGAAGACATTGAGATGGTGGGTACAGCCGCCAATGGCTGTGAAGCGCTGGAACTCGTGGAGGAAAAGCAGCCCGACGTGGTGCTGCTGGACATTCGGATGCCCGAGATGGACGGCGTGGAGTGTACCCGCCGCATCAAGCAGGAGTTTCCGGGCATCAAGGTCATCATCCTGACCACCTTTGACGATGACGATTATGTGTTTGACGCTCTGCGGTACGGCGCTTCCGGCTATCTGCTCAAGGGCGTCTCGGTGGACGGCCTGACCAACGCCGTGCGGGAGGCCGCGCGCGGCGGCTCCATCATCGCCCCGGATGTGGCGTCCAAGGTCTTGCAGATGTTCTCCCGCATGGCACAGGGCGACGTGCAGGTGCGCGTGAACAAAAAGAATGCGCTGGAGCTGACCAAGATGGAGTGGCAGGTCATCCGCGAGGTGGGCTGCGGCCTCTCCAACAAGGAGATCGCGGGCAGACTCTATCTCTCCGAAGGCACGGTGCGCAACTACATCAGCAGCATCCTGCGCAAGCTGGAACTCCGTGACCGCACCCAGCTGGCCATCTGGGCGGTGCAGAACCAGAACAGCCAGCTGGAGGCAGACGTATGAGCCGGTACTGGAAAGCCGCGCTGCCCTTTCTGCTGGCAGCGGTCATCATTCTGGCGGCTGCCAGCCGTCCGGTGGTGCTGCACATCGGCTTCCCGTGTGACAGCTATTGGAATGTCCCGGGCGAGAACTACTATACCTTTATTGACGCCGCCATTGAAAAGTTTGAGGCAGAGCACCCCAACGTGAAAGTCGAGTACACCAGCGGCATCCGGGTCGAAGACTACACCGAATGGCTCAGCGGCCAGTACCTGCTGGGGCAGGAACCGGATGTGATGGTGATCCTTCCCGAGGACCTTGTAATTTTCAGCGATACAGCTTCCCTGCGGGAGCTGGATCCCTTCATGAAGCAAGACCCGGAAGCGGATCTGAGCGGCTTTTACCCGGCGGCATTGCAGGCCGGAGCCGACAAGGGGAAACAGTATGCGCTGCCGCTGGAATGCGTGCCGCAGATGATGTTCATCAATAAGACACTGCTCCAAAAAGAGCACATCCGCATCCCGGATAACGATTGGACGTGGGATGAGTTTTACAGCCTGTGTGAGCAGCTGACGAGAGACACGGACGGGGACGGCATCGTTGACCAGTTCGGCGTCTACGATTACGGCTGGGAAGAGGCGCTGGTGGCCAACGGCTGTTCGCTGTTCAGTGAGGACGGCCAGCACTGCCTGCTGAACCAGAGCGCACAGGAGTCCGCCATGCAGTTTGCGCGGAAGATCTACCAGCTCAACGCCGGAACGGATCTGAGCGAAAAGACCTTCGACGAGGGCAGAGTGGCGTTCCGCCCGATGCTCTTTTCCGAGTACCGCAGCTATGAGCCGTATCCGTGGCGCATCAAGCGCTCGTCGAACTTTGAGTGGGACTGCATCGCCATGCCCAGCGGCACAAGCGTCGGCGGCGGCAACTACTCCCGGCTGAGCACCCTCATGCTGGGCATCAGCCAGCGCACAAAGCATTCCCGGCTGTCGTGGGAGCTGCTGAAGACCATTGCCTGCACGGAGGAGATGCAGACGATGGTCTACACCGAGTTGAGCGGCGTGTCCGCCCTGCACAGTGTGACGGAATCGGATGAGGTCGCCCGGCTGCTTCAGCTGGACTCGCAGGACACCGCCTCCCGCGGAATGTCTACTCTGCCTGCCATCATGGAGGATACGCTTGCCACGCCCCGCTTTGTGCGGTATCATCAGGCGATGGAGAGAGCCGACCGCCTGATCACCGAGGCCATGTCGGCAGACAAGAACTTTGAATTGCAGCTGCTGCAAATTCAGCAGCAGCTCGACGTCGCATTGACAAGCTGACAAAAAATCCACGCAGAAAGCCCGCTTTTGTGCAAACTGCTGCATAAAAGCGGGCTTTTATTCAACTATTTGACGAAAGAAGTGACATTTGTCATGCTTTGTTTGGTGGAATGTCATATTCTGCTTGTGACATTCTACAGCTGTGAACAGGACATGAACATGGTATGATAAAGCCATGAAAATCAGATGGGCCTGCGCGAGGCTCATCCGAGAAGAGCAAGATCTGTTTGGAAAAATCAGGAGGAAAAATCACATGAAGAAGATTTCTCGTCGTTCGTTTCTCGCTGTCTGCGGCGCTATGGCTGCAACTGCTGCCCTGACCGCCTGCGGCGGTTCTTCCGCTTCTACCGCCGGCACCGCTGCTTCCGGCTCCACTGCCGGTTCTGCTGCATCCGGTGAGGTCTTTGAGCTGAAGCTCTCCACCACCCAGACCGATACTTCCATGATCTATCAGGGCCTGCAGGCTGCTGCCGACAAGGTCGCTGAGGACACCGACGGCCATGTGAAGGTCACCATCTATCCTTCCAGCCAGCTGGGCGGTGAGGAAGACATGATCGACCAGGCTCTGCAGGGCATGGGCATCGCCGTCCTGACCGACGCAGGCCGTCTGTCCAGCTACGTCAACGACATCGGCATCATGAACATGGCCTACATCGTGGACAACTACGAGGACGGCATGAAGCTGATGGCTACCGATACCTTCAAGGGCTGGGACGCTGACCTGGCCAACAACGGCATCTGCGGCCTGTGCTACAACTACTACGACGGTGCTCGTTCCTTCATGGGCCACAAGGCTTACAACACCCCCGCCGATCTGAAGGGCGCTGTCATCCGCACCCCCGGTGCTGACCCGTACGTTGAGTCCATCTCCGCTATGGGTGCTACCCCGTACAACATCGCATGGTCTGAGGTCTACAACGGCATCCAGACCAAGTCCATCGACGGCTGCGAAGTCCAGTACACCTCCGCTGTTTCCAGCAAGATCTACGAGGTCTGCGAGTACGTCAGCAAGACCGAGCACATCAACCTGTTCAACATGGTCATCTGCGGTCAGGCATGGTTCGACAAGCTGCCCGCCGAGTATCAGGAAGTCATGAAGAAGGACTTCAACGACTGCGCATACAACAATGCTCAGGACATCATCGCTGCTCAGGATGACATGGAGAAGACCCTGACCGACAACGGCATGACCATCGTCGAGGTCGATAAGGACGTCTTCCGTGAGGCTGTCAAGCCCGCATACGAGAAGCTGGGCTGGACCGAGCTGCGCGAGCAGCTGTACAAGGAAGCCGGCGTCGAGGCCTGATCCCTTAAAAAGCTGAATCGACCATAACGTAAATGTCCTCCTGCATGGCAGCTCGCTGTGCAGGAGGTATTGTGAATAAGGACGACTTTCTATGAAGAAATTTTATGAAAAAGTCTGTAAGCTGGAAGAGCTGATCGCTCTGATCCTGGTTGCAGGCATTGCGGTCCTCGTCTTTGTTTCGGCGATGATGCGTACCTTTGGCCATCCGCTGAACTGGGCACAGGACGTTGCACTGATCGCCTTCGCATGGCTGATCTTCCTCGGCAGTGACGTTGCAATGCGCGGTTCCGGACTGATCGGTGTTGATCTGTTCGTCAAGAAGTTCCCCGCCGGTGTGCAGAAGGTTCTGGACATCCTGTTCAAGGTCATCATCGCAGCGTTCCTCTGCGTGCTGATCTACTACGGCTACGGCATGACCACCACCGGCTGGGCACGTCAGATCACTTCTCTGCACATCAGCTACGGCTGGGTCACGATGGCTGTGCCTGTCGGCTCCTTCTTTATGCTCATCTCCACCATCCTGAACATCATTGAGCGCGTCAAGACGCCCGCTGGTCAGGAAGTCAAACACGAAGCAGGGAGGGACGTCGGCTAATGTTTATTGCAATCGGTATCTTCTTTGTGTTTCTGCTGCTGGGTATGCCCGTGGCATTCTCCATCGGTCTGTCGGGCTTCTCGTTCTTTATGATCCGCGACCTGCCCATGACCGTTCTGGTGCAGAAATCCATTTCCACTTCTCAGAGCTTTACCATGCTGGCCATCCCTCTGTTCATTCTGGCCGGCAACCTGATGAACAGCTGCGGCATCACCAAGCGCCTGATGCGCTTTGCCAACGCCTGCACCGGCCATATGTACGGCAACATCGGTCAGGTCTCCTGCCTGATGTCCACCCTGATGGGCGGCGTCTCCGGTTCTGCGGTTGCAGATGCTTCGATGGAGTGCCGCATCCTCGGACCTGAGATGACCCGCCTGGGCTACGACCGCGGCTGGTCTGCCGCCATCAACGGCCTGTCCGGCCTGATCGTCGCCACCATTCCGCCGAGCATGGGCCTGATCATCTACGGCACCGTCGGCGAGGTCTCCATTGGCCGTCTGTTCATGGCTGGCTGGGTCCCCGGCATCCTGATGTGCGTGCTGCTGATGCTGGCCGTCACCTGGAGCGCCCGCCGCTTCGGCTACAAGCCCGAGCATGACCATCCGGCTCCGCTGTCTGAGATCCTGAAGGCTCTGCTGGATAGTATCTGGGCCATTCTGTTCCCTGTCCTGCTGATCGTCCTGATCCGCTTCGGCATCATGAGCCCCACCGAGTCCGGCTCCTTTGCCTGCGCATACGCCCTGCTGGTCGGCACCGTGTTCTACCACGAGCTGACTTGGGAGAGCCTGCTGCAGACCCTGCGCGACAGCGTGAAGGACATCACCGTCATCACCATCATTCTGGCGTTCTCCGGCGTGTTCGGCTACGGCATCGTGTTCGATAACATCACTGTCACCATTGCAAACGCTCTGCTGGGCATCACCAGCAACAGCGCGATCCTGCTGCTGCTGGTCGTCGTCTTCCTGCTGATCTGCGGTATGTTCATGGAGACCACCGTTATCGCCCTGATCCTGACCCCCATCCTGCTGCCCGTCATGCGCAGCATCGGCGTCAACGAAGTCGTGTTCGGCATGATCATGATGACCACCGTCACCTTCGGCGTCATGACTCCCCCTGTCGGCACCGCGCTGTATGCCGTGTCTGACATCATGGAGTGTCCCATTGAGGAGACCTTCAAGAAAGGCTGGCCCTTCTACCTCGCGGTCGTGGGTGTCATCCTGTTCATGATATTCTTCCCGCAGGCGGTGCTCTTCCTGCCGAACCTCGTGTACGGCGCTTAAATCAAGCGTTCCACATCTCTCCGATTCTTCTATCTAACAAAGCAGAGCCTGTCTTTCCTGCCTTGGAAAGGCAGGCTCTGTGCCTTTTATGGAGGGTTTTATGAAACCGACAACAGATTTTCCTTTCCTGCTGGACAACCCCCGGGCGTGGCGCACCTATCTGGGAGGCCGGATGCTGGACGCCCTGCACGGTGACTCCAACGGCGAGGACGGGCATTTCCCCGAAGAGTGGATCCTTTCCACCGTCGCCGCCCGCAACGCCGGACGGGAGCAATTCCCCGAAGAGGGCATGAGCCACCTGCGCGGCACCGACGTCACCCTGAAATCGGTGCTGGAAAGCGATACGGAGGGCTATCTCGGCAAGGGCGCAGCGCAGCCCACCCTCGGCGTGCTGACCAAGCTCATCGACAGCGCCGAGCGCCTGACCTTGCAGGTGCATCCCGACAGGCCGACAGCCCTGCGGCTGTTCCAGAGCCAGTACGGCAAGACTGAGTGCTGGCACATCCTCAGCGGCCACCCCGTGAACGGCGAAGAGCCCTGCATCTACTACGGCTTCCAGCCGGACATGACCCGCGCGCGGTGGGAAGCGCTGTTCCACGCACAGGATATTCCCGGGATGCTGGCCGGGATGCAGAAATACCCGGTGCATCCGGGCGACACCATCCTGATCGAGGGCGGTATGCCCCATGCCATCGGCGCGGGCTGCTTCCTCGTGGAGATCCAGGAGCCGACGGATTATACGATCCGGGTGGAGCGCACGACGCCCAGCGGCTTTGCCGTGGCCGACAGTATGTGCCATCAGGGGCTTGGCTTTGAAAAGATGTTCGAATGCTTCCACTATGAGCCGCACAGCCGCGAGGAGATCCACGACCGCTGGTTCATCGAACCGGAAACGGTGCTGAAAACGGCGGGCGGAAGCATCACCACGCTGGTGGGCTATCGCAATACGCCGCTCTTCCGTCTGGACGAAGTAAACGTCTCCGACACCCTGACGGTGGACTGCCCGCCGCGCGGCAGCGGCATCTATGTGCTGGAAGGCGCAGGAACCCTGAGCGCAAACGGCCGCAGCCTGCCTCTGAAAAAGACCGACCAGCTCTTTGTCCCCGCTGGAACGGGAAGATTTACACTGGATGCGGAGGCTCCGCTGAGGGTCCTGCATTTCTTTGGCCCTGAACAGAAAAAATAAATTCCAATGTAAAAAAGACCTCCGCCGCCTTTCAGGGCTGCGGAGGTCTTCTGCTATAGGGGAGAGGTCACTTCCGTGCGATCATCTCGGTGTAGGCCAGCACCAGCGGGCCGACGCCCTTTGCGTCGTTGCAGACCACCGGCTCACTGAAATAGTAAGCCAGCGAGCCGTCGCGGTGGTCCTTGCCGCCGAGGCCGGCCACGAGGCAGATGCCGTCCAGCTGCAGGCTGCCGTCCGGGTTCTTGCTCAGATACTTGTCACAGGTGCCGTAGAAGGCTTTCTCGGCCCATGCGGCCATCCGCTTGGGCAGGTAGCCGAGACGCACGCCCTTGAGCACAGCGTAGGCGAAGAGGGCCGTGCCGCTTGTCTCGAGGTAGTTGCCCTCGACGCCGGGGTGGTCCATCACCTGCCAGAACATGCCGGTCTCCTCGTCCTGGAACTTGTGGACGTCCTCAATGGTCTGCTTGAACATCGCCATGATGCCGCGGTACTCGTTGTAGAGCTGCTCATCCATCCGCTCCAGCACGTCTACCATCGCCACCATGAACCAGCCCATGGCCCGCAGCCAGAAGTTGGGGCTGCAGCCGGTGACGGGGTCGGCCCAGTACATCTGGC
>OGRI01000638.1_pt1 | contig 34664 bp, 29 predicted proteins | sample 1553391 | NCBI WGS metagenome assembly OGRI01 (sample SAMEA2580052, study PRJEB22360) | human gut metagenome | reverse complement strand
TAGCCGATAGAAAACCGCCGCTGCATGGAAGAGGTGGAACCCTGTTGGGTGCTGACTACGAGCCGGGCTGCTTCTTCGAACAACGGATCGCGTGATCCCGGGTCGATGTCGTTGAGGCCGTTCCCTTCGTTTTCAGGTACATATTCCGGTAGGGCAAAAGCACTCGGATATGACTGTTGGCTGGCAATATGGTGGGTGATCGCATCTACTTCGGGAGTATCCACAAAAGCACATTGCACCCGTGTCATCTCACTACCTACCGATATCAGCATATCACCACGTCCGATCAGCTGGTTGGCACCCGGTGAATCCAGGATTGTCCGGGAGTCGATCATGGAAGCGACCTTAAAAGCGATTCGGGCCGGGAAGTTGGCTTTGATCACCCCGGTGATGATATTCGTAGAAGGCCGCTGGGTAGCGATGATCATATGAATACCTACAGCACGTGCCAGCTGGGCGATCCGGGCGATCGGGGTTTCTACTTCCTTACCGGCAGTCATGATCAGGTCGGCAAATTCATCCACAACCACCACGATATAGGGAAGGTATTTATGTCCATTATTGGGGTTCAGTTGTCTTTTGATGAATTTTTCATTATATTCTTTAATGTTTCTTACCTGTGCCATTTTGAGCAGGTCGTAACGGCTGTCCATTTCAATACACAGGGAGTTGAGCGTATTGACTACTTTAGCGGTCTCGGTGATGATCGCTTCTTCTTCATCCGGCAATTTGGCCAGGAAATGTTTTTCTATGATAGAATAGATACTGAGCTCTACTTTTTTAGGATCGACCATCACAAACTTCAGTTGGGACGGGTGTTTCTTGTAAAGCAGTGAAGTGATGATCGCATTCAATCCGACCGATTTACCTTGTCCGGTAGCTCCGGCAACCAAAAGGTGGGGCATCTTTGTCAGATCGAAAGTATACGTCTCGTTAGAGATGGTTCTGCCCAAAGCTACCGGCAAAGCGTATTTGGATTCCTGGAATTTCTTGGAAGCGATGATACCGCGCATGGAGACTACCTCCGGATTTTGGTTCGGCACTTCGATACCGATCGTTCCTGCTCCGGGAATAGGGGCGATGATCCGGATGCCTAAAGCAGAAAGGCTAAGCGCTATGTCGTCCTCAAGGTTTTTGATTTTGGAAATCTTGACACCCGGAGCCGGTACGATCTCATACAAGGTGACGGTCGGACCGATGGTTGCTTTGATCTTGGTGATTTCGATTTTGTAATTACGCAACGTTTCTACAATCCTGTTTTTGTTGGCATCCAATTCTTCCTGGGTGACTTTCGGATTACCGGAGGAATGCTCTTCGAGGAGTTCTAAACCGGGATATTGGTAATTGGACAGGTCGAGGGTCGGATCGTAATCTTCGGTCGGCTGGTTCTGATCGACGGTTTCTTCCTGATCCTTATTGCTGATGGTCAAGGTGATGTCCTGATCGTTTCCGGCCGGTAAGTCGGTATCTCCTTCTTCTTCATCATCGGTAGACGATTTTGCTCGGTCATCCGATAAATCCGATAGTTCCTGGCTGAATTCGAAATCGTTGATAGAAGCGGACATGCGGTTGAAACCTTGTTGCAAGGTGATTGCTTCCGGATTTTGATCCGTTGTTTCTTTCGGTGCTAACAAACGCTCCGGTTGACTGGAAAAATCGGTATCCTCCGGTTGGAACGTACCGTCGTTGTCATGGGGAAAATCCTCTTGTTCTTCGTCTGCGTTCTCCTTGTCGGAATCGCTTGTTGTATCTTCGTCTTCGGGATCTTGTTGTGCGTCGGCTTGCCGTTGTGCTTCTTCACGGGCAGCTGCAGCACGGGCTTCCCGTTCGGCTAGTGCGGCCAGTGCCTTTTCCTGGTGACGGCGGATTTGTTCTTTGATATAATCGACACATTTATAGAAAGTCCGTTCGAATCCGAAAAACAGAATGGCGATAAAAGTGAGGATCAGAATCAGCATAGTCCCGATACGTCCTACCAATGAGTTCAACCAGACGCTGACAAAATGTCCATGGCCTCCCCCCGGGAATAGGTAGCCTGTGCCGACTTCGAAAAGATTGGAAATACTCTCCGAGAGAAAACCCAGGAATAAAGAGATCCAAAGAATAATACACATACCGATGAATAACCTGCGGCTGAAGTTTTTTACTTTGATACTCCCCAGACGGAAACTGCATAATAATAAAAGATAGCAAAGAATGAAAGAAGATATACCGAACCACCGGTTGATCAATAGGTCCGAAATCCAGGCTCCGATCTTTCCGGCAGGATTACTGACTTCGATTTCCGGATTGGTAATGATTTTCCCCCAGGGACCATCGACCAGACTTTGATCGATACCTCCCGAAAAGAAGAAACCGATCAGGGCGAAGAGAATATACAACGATACCAAAGCCAACGCAATTCCCAGAAGGATACGTGTCCGTTGTTCTTTTAAAAATTCCGGTAGCAAAGAAACCTGTTTTTTCTCCGTTTTGGAGGAAACAGGTTTATGTTTTATTTTTTTCATCTTTACAATTTTTCAGCCTACGAAGGTACGAAAAATTGAAAATTTATCTTGCTTTTACTGATACAAAAATCGTTTAATACTCCGTTTCGGGGTTTTCTCGAACTCTTCGTTATAGAGCTTGTAAGTATTCAGCTGGCTGTAAGCCGGGAGCTGTTGGTTGATTTCTTTCAGGTTGGCGGTCATCAGTTCGTCCAGTTTCTCATCGGTAATTTTTTCTTCGTTTACCAGATCGAAATCGGGGTAGATCAGGGCTACGAGTTTTCCTTCTTTTTCGATAACGATGGATTCGCTGATATAGGGCATGTTGTTGAGTTTATCCTCGATTTCTTCAGGATAAATGTTCTGACCGTTTGAGCTGAGGATCATGTTTTTACATCGTCCTTTGATAAACAGGTAGCCGTCTTGGTCGATGATTCCCATATCTCCGGTATGTAGCCAGCCGTCCCGGTCGATGGCGGCAGCCGTAGCTTCCGGATTTTTGTAGTAACCGGTCATCACACAAATCCCTTTAGCCAGGATTTCCCCTACGATATGTTGGGGATCGCCGGAGTCGATCCGAAGTTCGACACGAGGCACTGCCTTGCCACAGGAGCTCTGACGGAAAGTTTTCCAGTTGTCGTAAGTGAGCAGAGGACCACATTCGGTCATGCCGTATCCCACCGTGTAAGGAAAACGAATCGAGCGGAGAAAGATCTCTACTTCCTTGTTCAGGGCTGCTCCTCCGATGATTAATTCTTTGAATTTTCCTCCGAAGGCGTCGATGACCTTTTGCCGGATGCTTTCCCTGATTTTATCGTTGATGATCGGTATGTTCATCAGTAATTTCATATGCGGTTTCTCGATGGTCGGGAAAACTTTCTTCTTGATGATCTTTTCAATAACCAGGGGAACCGTAATGATCAGATCGGGCTTTACCGTGGCGAAAGCATCTGCTATGATTTTCGGTGACGGGGTACGGGATAAAAAATGGATGTGGGTCCCGTTGACAAATTGGTAAATAAATTCAAAAGCCAGGCCGTACATATGAGCCATCGGGAGCATACATACGATTTGTTCACCCGGATTGATCCCGTAGGTATCGATGGCAAATTGCAGGTTGGTCCACAAGCTACGGTAAGGCAGCATCACTCCTTTGGAAGAACTGGTGGTGCCCGAGGTATAATTGATCACGGCCAGCTGGTCGGGCGTATCGTATTCGTAATGAACATCTTCGGCACGGAAACGATCGGGGAATTTTTTTCCGAACAGTTCGTTTAATCTGGCTCTGGCTTCGGTCAGTTGCTTGCTATTCGAGGTGCGGAGCGAGTAATCTTCGATCCGGAGTACGCCGTCGAGGTCGGGCATAGCCGATTCGTCAAGATTTTCCCAGACCACATCTCCGGTAAAGAGCAAACGGGCTTCCGAATGGTTCACGATGTGATGGACATTATCGGGTTTAAACTCGTTGAGTATGGGTACAGCTACAGCTCCGTAAGAAAGTGTGGCCAGAAAAGCGATACCCCAACTGCTGGTATTCCGGCTGCAAAGAGCGATCTTATCCCCTTTACGGATTCCGCAATGTTCGAAAAGAAGGTGTAATTTCTCGATTTTACGGGCTACATCTTTGTAAGAACTGGTAGCTCCCTTAAAGTCGGTCAAGGCAGGCAGATCCCAATGATCTTTAATGCTCTGTTCAATATATTTTATAAAATTTTCTTCCATAATCATGGGTTTATTTGAGCAAAGATAGAATTTTAGGTATTAAACCGGAAACGTTGGAAGAAAAAAATGAGTCCGTATTTTTCTATTTTATTGATACAGATAACGTTTTATACTTCGTTTTGGCGTTTTCTCGAATTCGGTTTCCTGGATTTTTAAACGGGCAACCTGGCTGTACATCGGCAGCATATGGTTGAGGAGTTTACGGTTTTCGTCCATTTTAGTTTTAAGCTGCTCAGGGCTGATCTTTTCTTTTTTCACTACTTCATAATCCGGATAGACGAGGGCGATTAATTTACCGTCCTTTTCAATGACCAGCGATTCGGAAACATAGGGTAGGGCATTCAGCCGGTCCTCGATTTCTTCGGGATAAATATTTTGTCCGCTGGGACCCAGGATCATGTTCTTACTTCTGCCTTTGATAAAGAGATAACCCTCACTGTCGATAGTTCCCAGGTCGCCGGTATGCAACCAGCCGTCTTCGTCGATAGCGGACGAAGTGGCTTCGTGGTTTTTATAATAGCCGTCCATGACATTCGCTCCCCGCACTAATATTTCTCCGACGATATTTTCGGGGTCGGAGGAGTTGATGGCAATTTCCATCCGGTCGACAGCTTTACCGCACGAACCGGCTTTGAAGGTGTGCCAGTCGTCATAAGAAATGGCCGGACCGCATTCGGTCATACCGTAACCGACGGTGTAAGGAAATTGTACGGAAGAAAGGAATTTCTCTACTTCGAAATTTAATGCTGCGCCTCCGATAGCGATCAGTTTGAAACGTCCCCCGAAAGCATTGACGATTTTATCCCGGATCGACAGCCTTAATCTGCGGTTCAGATAGGGGATTTTCAGGAATAGCTTGATATGAAATTTTTCCAGTTGTGGCAGTACCCGGTGTTTGATGATTTTCTCGATAATCAAGGGTACGGCAACGATCAGGTTGGGACGGACAGCCGAAAATATTTCGTTAATGATTTTCGGGGCCGGAGTTTTGGAGATAAAATAAACGTGTGTACCACTGGCAAAGGGATAGATCAGTTCGAAGGCCAGACCGTACATATGAGCCATGGTCAGTATGGAGACCAGCCGTTCGCCCGGATTGTAGCCCATTTTGTCCAGGGCATACTTCAGGTTCGACCACATACTGCGGTAAGACAACATCACTCCTTTCGAAGCGCTGGTTGTACCGGAAGTATAATTGATCATGGCCAGCTGGTCAGGTTGATCCGGCTCGTAATGGATATCTTCCGGACGCAGGGCGGCGGGGTATTTTTGCCTGAATAACTCTTCCCAATGTCCGTGAGCTTTTGCCAGTGCCGGATTGGTATTATAGAAAAGAGAATAGTCCTCCATCTTAATGACGGTTTCCGGTTTCGGCATTTCTTCTTTTTGCAGTTCTTCCCAGATGGGAGTACCGGCAAATAGAATCCGGGCTTCCGAATGGTTGACGATATGGCGGATATTGTCGGCTTTGAATTCGTGTAAAATAGGTACTGCTACTGCTCCATACGAAAGGATTGCCAGAAAAGCGATTCCCCAGTTGGTCTGATTCCGGCTGCAAAGAGCGATTTTATCTCCCCGGCGGATTCCGCTTTCTTCGAATAACAGGTGCAAACGGGCAATATGGTGGGCTACATCTCCGAAGGTATGGGTTTGGCCCTGGTAGTCGGTTAAGGCCGGTTCTTCCCAATGGATTCGGATACTATGTTCTATATAGTATAAAAAATTCTCTTCCATCTTGTTATAGATTGATGAGAAAACGCATCTCAGGTCCGGGTGGAATGTGCTTCAGCACGGTCGTGTTTAATTTCGTCCATAATTCCACCGTTGAGGGGGCTCGAGGTGCGTTCTCTGTGTATGTATACTGAATAGGGAAAAGAAGGTTACAAAAAAGAGGTAAAAGGTAGAAAGTAAAAAGTATAAAGTTAAATATTGTGAGAAGTCGAAACTAAAAAACGACGGTGGGCGTAGTTATTGACGAGTGAATGCAAAAAGCTCATTATTATTACGTTACAATAATTTAACTTTATTATTATGAAAACAGAAAATCCAAACACTCCAATTTTCGGAACACCTGAAGAAGCCCGTGTAGCTCCTAAGTTTGAAATGCCTAAAACCTCTATGCCGGGAGAGGTGGCTTATCAGTTGGTACACGATGAAGCGATGATGGATGGAAATGCCCGATTGAATCTGGCCACTTTCGTTACCACTTGGATGGACGACTATGCCCGCCGGGTGATGACCGAAAATATGGACAAAAACATGATCGATAAAACCGAGTATCCGCAAACTGCCGAGATAGAAAGACGTTGTGTGAACATTATCGCTAAATTGTGGCATTCACCCGAACCTCCCTATTGCACCGGTACCAGTACCGTCGGTTCATCCGAAGCTTGTATGCTGGGAGGTATTGCTGCCCTGAAACGCTGGCAAAAACGTCGTCGTGCCAAAGGTTTGCCTACCAATAAACCTAATTTTATCATTTCCACCTGTATGCAGGTCGTTTGGGAAAAATTTGCCATCTATTGGGACGTTGAAATGAGAATGGTTCCCGTGACGATGGAAAAAATTACCATGGATCCGCAGGATGTGGTCGGTATGTGTGATGAAAATACCATTTGTGTCGTTCCGATTCAGGGGGTTACGATCACCGGATTGAATGATAATGTAAAAGAGATCAACGATGCCCTGGATAAACTGAACGCAGAAAAAGGATGGGAAATATGTATTCATGTGGATGCTGCTACCGGTGGTTTTATCCATCCGTTTATCGATCCGGATACCGTTTGGGATTTCCGTTTGAAATGGGTGTTATCTATCAGTGTTTCCGGCCATAAGTTCGGATTGGTATATCCGGGTGTCGGTTGGGTGGTTTGGAAAGATAAACAATATCTGCCCGAAGAGATGAACTTTGCCGTGAACTATCTGGGAGCCAACATTCCGAGTATTTCTATTAACTTCTCCCGTCCGGGCAATCAGGTATTGGCACAATACTACCAGTTCCTGCGTTTAGGTATGGAAGGTTACCGGCAGATCCAGCAGAATTGTATCGATGTATGTCTCTATCTGAAACAACAGTTAAAAGAGATGGGGATCTTTGAATTTTTCAGTGACGATATGCCTAATCCGTTGTTTATCTGGAAACTGAAAAATGATTCTTCCCGGAAATGGACGTTATATGACCTTTCGGATGCTTTGCATGCCCAGGGATGGCAGGTACCGGCTTATACCATGCCGAAGAATATGGAAGATGTCGTGATCATGCGTGTCGTTGTACGGCAGGGAACCGGTAAAGACCTGGCCGATCTATTGGTGAAAGATATTAAAACCAATATTGCCCAGTTGAATCAATTGCAGGAACCGACTAATAGCGCTATTTTGTGGAATAAGAGAGAACCACAAAAGCCCAGAGGATTTAATCACTCCAGATAATCTCTTTTAGAGAAAAGAAGGAGCTGGTCCCCAATGGGACCGGTGTTCCTTTCAAGAATGGATAGGCGTAAAAGGAATCGACAAAATTAGAATGATCGGTACGAATGGATCAGAGCCGCAGATTCGCCGGTCAAAATTCTGAAAGAATTCGCTAACCCAATTTGTAAACCGCTAATCTATCTGAAAAACTTTGCAGACAGATTAGCGGTTTTTATTTATTCTGTCACACAAGAAAGATTCAGATATTCAAACCAGTTGATATTGGTTTTACTTAGAAGGTAAATTGGGGATAAGCCTAATAAAAAGTACCATAAAAAGCTCCGTTTGCTTTCCATCTGGATGCGGGAATGAATAAGGATATGATGAAATTCAATTATCAGGCCGAAAGAATTCATATCGATACCGTTTATCCGAAATGTAAGAGTCGGGCTGCTTACCGAGGAAAAGAGGATAAAGATTGGTATTTGTATCCGGCAAAGTTTGCAGGTAATTAATTTGGGGGATTACGACTTTAGATAAATCGATTGTTTGCATCTTTCGTGTAATTCCGGGAAAAACTCCCGGAATATTTTTTGTAATCGTTCTCCGTGCTCCTGCATAAATAGCGGCGTTTGGGCAGGAGCGATCTGCAATCCCCGGTAGCGGGTCATGATTTCCAGGGATTGCTGGATTCCCGTTAGGGAGGCATAACGGCACAATCGGTCAGTCAGGATGAAATGCCATATGAACCCCTGAAAACGTTCCGGCAGGTGGCGGTAGTTCCAGGCTAAGGCGGTATAAAACCTCCGGCTGAACCGTTTGAGGGGAAGACCGGCATAGTCCTGAAACCGGCTGGCCAGGAAATAATCGAACAAGATGTCGTTCACTACAGCCGAATAACGCCCGAAAGTTTCCCGGCCTATCCCTACGGCTTCCCGGACCAACGGATGCCGGTCCGAGAAAGCATCGATTTCGCGGTGTAACAAAATTCCTTGCTGGAATTTCCGGGGATATTGTTTATACCCGTCCCCTTTGACCCCATCCCCGATAAAATTACCGATCTGAATACAACGGTCATTACCCGAAAGGAAAATGTGGGCGAGATAGTTCATAATTCGTTCAGCTTATTTGTAAAGGACAAATTTGCACATTATAAACGATACTACCAAAGCCCCTTTGCGGGTTAAAAGCTGAAAAGATCGTTCAAGGCCTCACTCATAGAAGGATGCGTATAGATCTGATCCCGGAGCGACGAATAGTCTAGTCCGGCTTTCATGACCAGGGCCACATTGTTGATCACTTCGCCCGAATCGATACAAAACAGGGTACATCCCAGAATTTTTCCGTTTTTGGCATTTACGACAGATTTCAATACCCCGTTGGTATTACCTGATACCCGCGCTCGGGGGATGGCCTCGACCGGAATGGTTTTGGTCATCACTTCGTATCCTTTGGCGATGGCTTCTTGTTCTGTCAAACCGATGCGGGATAGAGGTGGATCGATAAATACCGTATATACGACAGGTTCCCGGTCGACAATGGTCCGGCTGCCTTTACCGAACAGTTGATCCCGGATAATCCTGTAATCGTCCTGGGAAATATAGGTGAATTGTTTCCCTCCGCTGACATCTCCCAACGCCCAGATATCCGATGCGGTTGTTTGCAGATATTCGTTTACGATGATCGCTCCATGTTCGTTTAAATGTATTCCGGCCACTCCCGGATCGAGGCTTTCGGTGTTGGGCTGACGGCCTGTCGCTACCAGAACAGCGTTGGCAAAGAGGCTGTGTTCGGTTTTATCGGTCGTATCCCGATAGGTCACTACGGTCTCTTCGTCGGTATCCTGGATCGATTGCATTTCTATACTGAAATGAAATTCTATTCCTTGGTTTTCCATTACTTTCCGTACAGCTTCGGCAATGGTTCTGTCTTCGCGGGATAAAAATTCCGTTGTGTTTTCCAATACGATTACCTTACTTCCGAAAGCCGCAAACATAGAAGCGAATTCCAACCCGATGTATCCTCCTCCGATGATGACCAGGGTTTCCGGTAGCAGGTCCAGTTCCAGGAGTGAGGTACTGGTATATACCCGTCGGCTTTCCCGGATACCTGATATCGGCGGGATCACCGGAAGAGCTCCGGTATCGATAAAGATCCGTTTCCCCTCGATCTCCAGACGGTCTGTTTCGGTGGTTACCTCTATTTTACGGGATGAGCGGAATGAGGCGACTCCTGTATATACCGTTATATTCGGATGGTCGTTGAGCCGGTCGAAATTTAATTTTCGTAAAGCGGTGGTAATTTCGTTTTTCTTTATGATAGCTTTCCGATAAGCTGCTGCCTTTTCTTCAAAAGAAGCCAGATTCAGTTCCTTTATCATTTGGGCCTGATGGATCAATGCTTTGGTCGGAATACAGGCGATATTGATGCAGGAGCCTCCGTACATCGCAGCCGAACGTTCGATTATGGCTACTTGCTGTCCCCGGTTAGCTAAATCAGCAGCCAGTAGTTTACCCCCTTTTCCAAATCCGATAATGATTGCGTCAAAATGTTCCATAAAATGGGTGATTGATTAAAATTTACAGAAATCTCCACTACTTACGAAAATCAAAGGTGAATTGTTTGATTACTCCTTAGAACATCCCTTCCGCGATTATCGTATACAGCAGACAAACGATCACATAAAAATGAAAAATATGAAAACCAGATTGATTCTTTTTATTTTGTTATTCATCAGTGGCTTTGCAATAGCCGGTTGTAAACAACAAAACCAGTATCGTCCCGATGCGAAAATCGTTGCGGCATTTAATAACAAGTATCCTCAGTCCGATAAAGTAGAGTGGGAACAAAAGCAGGGGTATTATGTCGCAGAATTCCGGGAAGACGGTATCGAACACGAGGCTTGGTTCGACGGAACCGGTAAATGGGTGATGACGGAAAGTAATCTGAGGTATAGTTCCCTGCCACAGGCCATCCGCGAACAATTCGAGAAAAGTGTTTACAGTACCTGGAAAAAAGACGATATCGACAAGATCGAACGGGCTGGAATGGAAGCAGTGTATATCATCGAACTCGAAAAAGAAGGATTGGATACCGACCTGTATTATGTCGGTAACGGCAATCTGATCAAAACCGTGAATGAAGTGTCTAAAGAGAAACGGAGTTCTTATATGCCTGTCGCTTCGGATATCCAGATTTGGATCAAACAAAAATATCCGGATGCTACCATCATTGAAATGGATAATGAAAAAGGTAAATTGGAAGTGGACATCCTGGATGGAGGAAAAGCTAAAGAATTGATTTTTCAGGGAAACGATTGGTTGTCGACTTCCTGGGAAGTGAGCAAGGCCGAAGTTCCTTCGGTAGTAATGGAAACTTTCCGGCATTCGAATTTTGGAAAATACCGCATCGACGATATTCATTTTTATGAGACGCCGAACAATTCGTATTACTATTTCGATCTGGAACAAGGAAATTCTGAAGTACATCTGTCTATCGATCCTACCGGAAATATCCTACAGTGATCCGATTTATCGGGACGATGAAGGTTAATTTATAAAGTCTGTAAAGTTTATGAAGTCCGAAGAATCCGATGACTATATAAACTTTACAGACTTTATAACTCTGAATTTAATTGGAATAAGGGTCCCGCTTTACGCATGTGTGTGTGTATGTGTGTATGTATGTAAGAAATGCATAAGTAGAATTTATCGTGTGAAATATCATAAAGAGTGTATGAATCGATTTCACCTGATTAGAAGATAATTCCGCGGGACCCTGTCTTTTTATGCAGCCTGTTTCTCTTATATCTGGTCAATTCCCGGCGACGTCACCGGAAGAATCTTTTACGTCCAAAACATTCAAAGATCTTGAATACTAATGATGTAGAAAAATGGAAAAAGTTACTTTTTGAGGAAATTTATTTATCGAAAAGTCCGTTACCGGCTAATTTAATCGACGTTTATTTTCTTCTCAAAACAAACAAATATTTCCTTTTTTTTTAACATTATTAAGTAACTCTTATTCAGTCAATAAAGTATTTTGGTTTTGTGACCTATCCCTTTTTACATCTAACTATTTAAACGTCCATTTTTTATTGCAAGGAACTGTTTGAAACAGTACTTGATAGCGATGACAAAAATAGTTTATTTTTTATTATTCGCCAAATAAATTTGTTGATTTCAATTATTTTCTCTTGAAAGGCTTTTTGAAAGCCGGCCGCTCTATTTTTGTTTCTATTTAATTTATCTGAGTTTGTTAATGATATTTTTTGTATTTATTATTGTCGACAACACTAGGTTGATTGGACGGTTGGGAACAAATTTTCCTGTACCGGTGGAGGTATTTCCTGTTGCTCTGGGTCGAGCAGGAAATAAGAAAATTAGGGGCTACGGAAATTATGCTCCGGCTGGCAAAAGGGAAAGACGGACCGGTGGTGACAGAAAACATAATCTGGTTCTGGATGTTCGTTTCCGGGACATCGGTCCCGCATCGGAAAAAGATCACCGGTGTCGTGGAGAGTGGGGGGATATCGGCCCGAAGTGGTAGTTACTGGGTGAGAGTAGGTGGAAATAAACTTTTCTGGGATGATTACGTACAATAAATTCGATGAGATCGTTCATTTGTAAACTTGTATATTGGATTATGTTGAAGTTGTACGTATTTATTTTATGGGCTTTATTGCCGTTACTGACTATGGGAAAGGGAATTCTGATTCAAAATGTCGTGATTTTCGACGGGAAAAGTGAAAAGACCGTCACGGGAAATGTATGGATCGAGGACAATGCGATCCGGAAAGTATCGGCCGAACCGATTGTTGCCGGAGCAGAAGTAGAAGTGATCGATGGGCGGGGAAAATTTCTGATGCCCGGATTGATCGATGCACATTGGCATGCTTATCTGGCTGCTAATACGATGGTCGATTTGTTGACCGCTCATGCTTCTTATACACAGCTGAGAGCCGGAGAGGAAGCCGGGAAGACTCTTTTGCGGGGTTTTACGACGATCCGGGATGCGGGGGGACCGGTATTCGGACTGAAAAGGGCGATCGATGAGGGAACACTGCCGGGACCGCGTATTTATCCTAGTGGGGCGATTATTTCCGAAACAGGCGGACATGCCGATTTTCGTATGGTATACGATATCCCTGAGCCTTTCGATTGTTGCGGCCTGACTCATACCGAGAAAATCGGGGCTGCTATCATCGCCGACGGGGTGGATGCCGTGATCGTCGCTTCGCGGAATAACCTGCGTCTGGGTGCGAGTCAGATCAAGCTGATGGCAGGCGGAGGGGGCTCTTCGTTGTATGACCAGCTGGAAGATGTGCAGTATTTCGAAGATGAACTGCATGCGGCGGTAATGGCCGCCGAGGATGCGGGTACTTATGTGATGGTGCATGTCTATGTGCCGGAGGCGATCCGCCGGGCTATCCGGGCTGGGGTGAAAAGTATCGAACACGGTCAACTGATCGATGAACCGACGATGAAACTGATTGCAGAGAAAGGCGTGTGGTTGTCGATGCAACCCTTTATCGGAGAAGGAAATAATCATTATACCAATCCTGTACAGCAGGCGAAACACGAACTGGTGGTACAAGGCACCGACCGGGCCTATCAGCTGGCGAAGAAATACGGGGTGAAGCTGGCATGGGGTACCGACTTGCTTTTCAGTCCGGCCAATGCACGGAATCAAAACCTGAATATCGAAAAGATGACCCGCTGGTTTTCCAACTTTGAAATCCTGAAGATGATCACTCACGATAATGCCGAACTGTTGGCTCTGTCCGGCCGCCGTAATCCTTATCCCGGTAAACTGGGGGTGATCGAAGAGGGGGCTCTGGCCGATCTGATTGTGGTGGATGGAAATGCACTCGAAGATATAAAAGTGCTGACCGATCCTGGCAAGAATATGCTGTTGATCATGAAAGACGGCAAAATATATAAAAACGATTTATAATATCCGCTACCCCAGAGCCTTTTAGACCGGGATTTTTCCCCGGTTATCGATTAAACACTGCTTTGTATATTTGGAAAAAACAGAGCAGTGGTTAATCGATAACCGGGAGATTTATGTGTGTAGACGATACAGATAATCGGGGTATCCGGGTAGTTTTGTCTTCTAGATTTCAGGATATGAAGGCAGAAAGAAATTATCTTGTAGAGAAGATATAATTGGGGGGCATAAAATTGGATTTATGTTAGGGGATAACGCAAGAACAGACTGGCAACGGTAAGGGAACCGAAATTTACTTGTACGGGATTGAATATTCCCGCCCTTTGGGGCGAACGGTATGTATTTCCACTCCGGAAAAGAGGGGGCGTGCGATATGTTTTCTATGTGCAGAGTCTGGAAGTATAAGTCTACAACTCTATCATGTTTTGGGGATGATCCTTTGTGGTCTTCAGACATTCAATCTAACCTTGCAGTTAATGAAAAAACGTATGGAGTTATCAGTACCAGATTCTGATTTACGACAGCATGAAGATCGTAGTGAAAGAGTCCGGTATTCCGGTTATACATGTCTGTCACAAATGAGGATTCGAATACATTTTCTGATAATTTTTGTTCGATATAGTTGTTTGTTACTGCAATTATTTATTATATTTAAGGCATAAATATAAATTATTATTATGCGTTTGAAATTGGTACTTAAAATTGTGGAAGGAACCGTTTTACCTTGTAATTATATGTATGAATTGTCAAGTTGTTTGTACAAGGTATTGAATGAAGGTAATCCGGTTTTTACTGCCTGGCTACATGATAAAGGATATTGTAAGGAAAAGAAAGTATTTAAATTATTTACCTTTTCGAATTTCTATTTTCCGTGTTTCAGAATCGAGGGGGATCGGATTTTTGTTTTGGCGGATACGGCCCAGTTGATTGTGTCGTTCTATCCGATAGAAGCAATTGATGCTTTTGTAATGGGTCTGTTTAAGAACAGGCAATTGGAGGTTGGTGACCGGAAATCGAGGGTCCGCTTTGAAGTCTTTAACTTAGAGCGGCAGGCTGAGCCGGAATTCACTTCCCGGATGTTTTTTAAAACTCTATCGCCTATGTTTATTGAAGAGCAATTACCGGAAACCCGGAAAGCGATACATCTTTCACCGGGGAATCCGAAGTTTGCAGAATTGTTGCATTTGAATCTGCTGGATAAATACAGGGTGTTTTATGGACAGGAACCCGATCCGTCCTGGCCTCTGACCCGCTTGCATTTGTTGTCTGAGCCCAAGCCTAAAACAATTGTGCTGAAGGTGGGTACTCCGGAGGAAACCAGAATGAAAGGATATACTTTCCGCTTTGAGCTGGAAGGACAGCCGGAATTATTGCGTCTGGGTTACGAAGGTGGTTTCGGACGATTGAACAGCCAGGGATTCGGTTGTGTGGAAGTGTTGAAACAGTGATAATAAGTTTAGTGTGTGTGGTGTTTGAGTTTTTATTCTGTTGTAAACGGGAAAACAAAACTTTTAACTCCTTGTTTGGGTATCCAGGTTGTTTTGGGTGAATTTGTAATAGTAGTGGGATAGAATTGAAATAACCCGCCGATGTCCATCGGGATACCGTAGGTACTTATTTTAATTGACCTAAGTAGATTTTTACAGAATGAAAATAAAACAATAATATGCTTCAGGAAATTAATAACTTTATGAATAGTTTGCCTGCTGAGTTAAAGCAGGCGGGGCTGAAGCCTAAAGAAGGACTGCATGTTTTGCTGAAAATCCAGGAAAAGGAGGGAACTCATTTTATGGACGAACAGTCTGTCTGCCGGGTTTGTCTGACCCGGAAAGCGACAGAATTCGATTATCCTTTTTTACAGCATTGTGCTGAGCTGGCTCAGGTGGGATGGTGTGTGAATACCAATAAATGTTTCGATCTTCCGGCTAAGGGGCTGCATTCCTGTTCTCCTTATTGCATTGCCTTGAAACGGGAATCTCTGGAAGGAGGAGGAAAATATGCGAAAGATAAGACTAAAATCTACGACCGTATCGATACTTATTTTGCTAATGCTTTATCCTACGTCGAAGAGGATAGCGAGAAAGAAAGAATAAGGGTTTTTCAGCATTTTATCAACTCCAAAGAGAAACTGAATGCTTTATTTGCCTGTTTTCAGTCAGAGGTTGATGAAGTCAAGGATAAGGAGTACATTATTCTTTATTTGGAGGAGGAGATGGAAAAATATCGCCGGGTTCATGAAAAATATTTGTCGGACAAATTATTCAATACCAATGAATACAATATTTCGGTAGAAAATCAACTCTATGGGACCAGCGATTTCCTGAATGGATTTCCAACTAAAAAGCCTTTTTTATCCCATCAGTCGGCTGTTTTCGATATTGCCGGGCGGATTACCGGAGAGATGGCTGGAAATCTCCATGATTTTCAGGAAATCATGCGCCGGAATGTTTTACCCCGTCCTTTGCCGTTGTTTGTTTACCGGGAAGAGTTGCAGACCGAAATGCTTGCGGTTTTCTCCCGGTATTTGGCGGATGGCAAGAGGATCGGTTATCAGGAGATCATACGGGAGCTTTATAAAAATCATCAGGACGATATCGGTGATTATTATTTATTGTATTACTATGGCGATACGGTTTGTGATTTCGATTTTGTTTCCCGTTTCCGCTATCGTTTGCAGAGTGGGGATAAAGAAGGTTGGATGGTAAAAGATCATTTTCAGATCGGTTTTACGGAGAAAATAAGCCATGTATTTGAGTTGGAGGAAAAAGTGTTACGCGAAATATTTAATAACTCGTTGATTACACGAACGAAAGCCGGAGATACACAACGTAAATATTTCGATGAATTAGAACCGAAATACTGTAAATCGGAAAATAACTATTTATTGGTATTGAAGTATCGGCAAGCTTTTTATGATTATATCTATAAATCCAGATTACAGGCTGTTACCCGTCCTATGTTCGATCATATTTTATTGACCGGTATTTTGGAGGATATCCGTTTGGATGAATTAAAAGGAAACCAGCATACCCAACGCTGGGGGATTTTGTCTAAAATGAACATTTGGTTCAGTTTGGCTGAACGTTTTGATTTACAATTTAAAAATACAGATACTATGGCAAGTAAATTGGAAGAACAGAGAGTGTTTATGGTTGCCTTATCGCAAGGTGAGGCTATATTGGAAAACGACGAACAATATGCTTTTGCAGCCGGACAGGTGATTTACTATTTATTACATAAGAGTAAGACGGCAGACAAAAGTTATAAACGGCTGGAGCCTTTTTTGCAGCAGGTGCACGCCTCTGAATTGAATAAAGCGATTGCCCGGCTTTTCGATACCTATAAGCATGAGAATTTTTCAGGCAATTTCCGTCATCCGTTTGCATCGGTTATGGCCTATCAGACCCAAGCGAATATGCGGGACTACCTGCCCATGATGCTGGCCGGGATTTTTTCGGATAATCTGCTTTTTAGCGTTAATAAATCAGAAGAAACAAATGAAGAAAACTAACTTAAAATAAAACATTATGAGTAATACATTTAAAAACAGAGTGTTTGGTTGTGTGGTAATCAAATCTGTCAATTCCAATTATAATGCGGACTTTTCACATCAGCCCCGTACTTTGCCCGATGGGTCGGTATATGCAACAGATAAAGCATTGAAATATACCGTTCGGAATTATATAGATAAAAATTATCCGGAAGACAAGGTATTTTATTTTAAAAGCCTGAATGGAGATATGCAGCCCCGGGATTTAGACCAGAATTATGCCCGTTTCTTCGGCGATTATCCGAAAGCGGATAAGAAAGAGGCGGTCAAGGCGCGTAAAGTGATTCTGGGAAATTTGTTGAGCTGTCTGGATGTACGGTTATTTGGCGGAACTTTTGCCAGTAAAACGGCCAATTTGTCTATTCATGGTGTTGTACAACCGACGCATGGGGTGAACCGATATGTGGAAGGGATTATCTATTCAGAGCAGATTGCTTCGCCTTTCCGGAACTCCAATGATAATAGTACGGATTCGATGCAAACGACTTTAGGAACCCAATTTAAATTACAGGAAGGCCATTACGTACATCATTTTTCAGTCAATCCCGGTAATTTAGACGAACTGACTGAATTTGTCGATAATGGAAGATTAACGGGGGAGGATATTGCCAAATTGAAAGAAGCTTTACGTTGCGGAGTGACATATTATGATTCCTCTTCCAAGGCAGGAACGGAGAATGAGGCCTTGTTGTGGGTGGAATTGAAAGAAGAGTCGAAGCTGGTATTACCCTCTTTCGTGGATTTGATAGAGGTAAATGCAGAACGGGAAATTGATTTTGCGAAAGTGAGTACCTTATTGTCCAAAGAAAAAATCAAAAATGAGATCTCAAAAATTGAATTGTTTTACAATAAGGGAATTACAAAAGTGATTCATCTGCCGGAAGGAACGGTCGAACTTGAATTGAACGGGTTATGAATAATCAACGACTGATTTCATTTGATATACAGGCTGATTTCGGTTTCTTCAAAAAGCCCGATTACAATGATGGGGTGTTGCTGACCTATAATATGTTACATAAGCCCGCCCTGTTAGGCATATTGGGGGCTATTATCGGTTTGCGGGGTTATCGGAAAAAAGGAGAATGGCCGGAATATTACCAGCGGTTGGCTGCCCTCCCGGTGGGAATAGAACCTTTGGAGGGGAGACATGAGAAAGGGAATTTTCAGAAAACGATAGTCAAGTATACGAATACGGTCGGATATGCTAATCAGGATGGTAACCTGCTGGTTGAAGAGAGTATGCTGATTCGTCCGGCCTATCGCTGCTATCTTTTGTTGTCGGAAGAGCATCCGGATCACCGGAAGTTGTACGAGTATATCCGGGAAGGATGGGCCGAGTATATTCCCTATTTGGGTAAAAATGAATATCCGGCCTGGTTCGGAGATTCGTTCCGGGAATATGCTTTTAAAACTTTTGTACCGGAAACTGATTTCCGGGTTTCATCCTTGTTTATCAAAGAAGGAGTATTGAAAGGACAGCAGGTAAAGGCCAGTTTTTCGTTTTCGCTGAAAGGCATAGTGAATCGAGGTAGTTTTGTGTATTTCGAACGTTTGCCTGTTGGTTTTCATCCGGTTCTGATGCAATATGAATTGGCCGACTTCGCTTTTACGGATTGGACCTTACAGGCTGCCACGCAGATGGTAAATTTGTATCAGCTGGAAGAGGAAGGAAAGATTGTTCAATTGTTTTGAATATGAAAGACTGTAAAGAAATAATTCAGGGCCAGATGGAGTTATTGTTCGGCAGGTTGAAAAATGATTCTTATCTGGCACATATTTGTCCCGGAAAATCTGCCGAATCTTTGCAGGAACATACGGCCAAAGTGGTTGAAAGGGCTTGTTGGCTGATCGGCAAGCACGGTTTGGAGAAGGTCGTCGATCGTTTGATTCCGGGGATTGCCGGAAAATACTCGGAGAATGTGCAGGAAGAGTTGAAACGGATGTTTATGGCGGTGTTTGTTTTTCATGATACAGGTAAGGTAAACGATAATTTTCAATATTCCAGGATGTTGAATCGGTTGTTTAAACATCGGAAGACGGAAATATTGGTACCTGCCTATGGACATTCGTTTTTGAGCGCCTGGCTGTTTCTGGCTTTTGAATTGGACCGTGTGTGGCAAGATCCGTGCCTGACGGAGGAAGAAAAAAAGATGCTGTTTGTCTATGCTTTTTTCTTTGCCTATGTTATCCGGCAGCATCATAGCGGCGGTTTGGGATGTGCCGATGAGGAGGAGTTTTTTAATTCATTTGCCGGGGGATATGAAGAATTGCATACTTATCTGACGGTTTGGGGATATGAAGGGGATTTTACTTGTGTCGAAGCTGTATTCGAGCATATTGTTGCTATCCGAAAGGAAACGGATGCGCAACGGGAAGCTTCTTTTGCTTTGTATGCGCTGATTAAATTGAATTCTTCTGTTCTGGCGGCTGCCGATTATCTGGCGACTCATGCATATATGACTGGGAGACAGGTGAAAGAGGCCGGAATTTTTGAAGACCGTCACCGGGTAGAGGAAATGATCGGGCATCTGCGAAATTACAAGCATAACCGGGGGATATATGAACAATTGGATAAATTTGTTTTTGAGTATCCGAAGGAAAAATCCGGTGATCACTTGAATCGGCTGCGAACCGGAATGGCTGTGGAAGTCATCCGGACCGTTCGTGAACATTCTGATGATCGTTTGTTTTATATTGAGGCTCCGACGGGAGGGGGAAAGACAAATTTATCCATGCTGGCGGTGACTGAATTAATGGCCGTCCATCCTGAGATTCAGAAAGTATTTTATGTATTTCCCTATACGACTCTGATTACCCAGACAAATCAGACACTGAAAAATGCTTTGGGCTTGACTTCTACGGAACTGGCGGAGTTACATTCCAAAGCCGGATTTAATGAAAAAACGGAGGAAAGAGAGGATGGACTGTATGCGGATAAAAAGCAGGATTATATCGATCGTTTGTTTGCCCTTTTTCCTGTGTGCGTTATGTCGCATGTGAAGTTCTTCGATATGTTGAAAACAAACCGGAAGGAAGCGAATTATTTACTCCACCGCCTGGCGAATGCGGTGGTGGTTATCGATGAATTGCAGACCTATAATCCGCTTTTGTGGGATAAAATGTATTATTTGATTGAACATTATGCCCGCTTTTTTCAGGTTCGTTTTATTCTGATGTCCGCGACTTTACCTAAGATCGGTAAACTGAGAATTCCTTTGAAGGAAAGAACCGGATTTGTGGATTTGTTGCCTCAGGCAAAATCTTATATGCAGAATCCAAATTTTGCCGGGAGAGTGGAGTTCAGGTTTGAGTTGTTCCAGGAAGAGATCGATATGAACGATTTAGCGGATTTTGTTCTTGGGAAATCAGTGGAATATCGGGATAAACCGGGGAAGAACGGGACGGTTCATACCATAATAGAGTTTATCACTAAAAAATCTGCCGCGGAATTTTATGCTTTCATACAAGAAAAGGAGCCCTTTTTTGACGAGGTATTCCTTCTCTCCGGGACAATTCTGGAACCCCGGAGGCGGGAAATTATCAATGAGCTGAAAAATCCGCTCAGCCGGAAGAAAAATATATTGCTAATCACGACACAGGTTGTTGAAGCTGGGGTCGATATCGATATGGATTTAGGATTTAAAAATATATCCTTGATCGACAGTGATGAACAGTTGGCCGGGAGGGTAAACCGGAATGCCTGTAAAGTGGGCTGTGAAGTCTATTTGTTCCGACTGGATAATGCAAGTGTCTTGTATGGAAAAGATAAAAGATATCAGATGGTCCGGGAACAAATTTCTGTCGGTGAATATGAACGTATTCTTCGTGAAAAAGATTTCGGATGTTTGTATGAATTGGTTTTTGAGAAGATAAATTGGATGAACGAACAGACTTATGTGCAGAATTTCCGTTCGGGATTTTTGAGATTTGTCGAAGGGTTGGATTTTCAACAGGTAGATCGTAATTTTCAGGTAATCGAGCAGCAGAATGAAACTGTTTTTGTCCCTATACCGTTGCCGGTAGAAGTGGATTCGATGACAGAAGGTGTTAAAGAGCGTCTGTTTTCTGACCGGGAACTTCAATTTCTGGAAGATTTTGGGGTTGTGCCTTGTGAGGGACTGTTGGATGGAAAGGAAGTGTGGGAGGTGTACGAACGTCTCGTATATCGTGATCATCCTGCAAAATTTGATCTGGAAGAAAAGGTCGGTTTTAAAATCATGCAGCGGATATTGTCGTGTTTTACTTTTTCTTTGGTTGGTTATTCGAAAGAATTGCAGGAGTTGAAAGGGGGGACGGGGGAAGAAAAGTTGGGGTATTTTTATTTATCCCATTGGGAAGATGAGGGGGTGAACGGAAAATTGTACGACTATAAAATGGGATTGAATAACAGAGCATTGAAAGATATAACTTTTATATGATAAATGTGACAGGAACTTTGATTAATCTTTATCAGGTGTGTAAACGGGAAACGTGGTTACATGCCAATGGTATCCGGATGGAACATACCTCGGATGTAGTCACGGAAGGAAAGCTGGTACATGAGACTTCGTATCCGAACCGGGCAGCCAGATATGAAGAAGTGAGAATCGGTGGTTCTGTGATTGATTTTTATGATCCGAAAGAGAAGGTGATTCATGAAATCAAAAAATCTACATCGAAAGAGGAGGCGTATATCTGGCAGGTGAAATATTATTTGCTTTTGTTTGAACGGGAAGGAATAGCCGATGTGGTGGGGATGTTGGAATACCCTTTACTGAGGGAGACGATGCGGGTGGAGTTGGAAGAGGGGGACCGGGAAATATTGCGTCAGATGGAGGTGGAGATCCGACAGCTGATCGGGGAGGAGGCATGTCCGCCTGCTTTATCCAAAGGAAAATGCGGAGCCTGTTCATATTATGAATTTTGTTATTCCGGAGAAGGGGAATGAAACAGGGAATAAATGTTTTTTAATGGACTTAAAATTGTTTTATGAAAAGGACGTACTATTTATTTAATCCCGGGCGGTTGAGCCGGAAGGATAATACGCTGAAATTTACTCCGGTAGACGAAGAGGGACAGGAAGGGCAACCCCGTTACATTCCTATTGAAACCGTAGATAATCTCTTTGTATTCGGTAGTTTGGATACCAATAGTATGATGTACAATTTTCTGGGTAAGCATCAGGTGGCGGTTCATTTTTTCGATTATTATGAACATTATACCGGTTCGTTTATGCCTAAAGATTACCTGTTATCCGGCAAGATGCAGATTGCCCAGATGAAGCACCATATCCGGCAGGAAAAACGGATGGCAATTGCCCGAAGTTTTATCGATGGGGCAGCGTTTAACATGTTGAAGAATCTGAGATATTATACGAATCGGGGAAAAGATACCAGGCAACAGATTGAACGGATAGAAGCCTATATTCCATTGATTGCTACTGCAACCGATATTCCGATGTTGATGGGAATCGAGGGGAATATCCGTCAAACCTATTATGAGGCATTTGATACGATTATCGATGGTTTTTCCATGGGAAACCGGACAAAGATGCCACCTTCCAATGAGGTGAATGCGATGATTTCTTTTGCTAACAGTATGTGTTATTCGTTATGTCTGGATGCCATTTATCATACCCAATTGAATCCGACGATCAGCTTTCTGCATGAGCCGGGGGAAAGGTGTTATTCTCTGGCTCTGGATATGGCAGAAATCTTTAAACCCATATTGGCGGACCGATTGATTTTCTCCATGTTTAACCGTAAACAGTTAAGGGAATCGGATTTCGATCAACACTTAAATCGATGTCTGCTAAAGCAATCTTCTATGAAAAAAGTAGCCCAGGAATGGGAAGAGAGGACGAAAGAGACGATAAAACACCGGAAGTTGGGAAGAAGTGTCAGTTACAGGCATTTGATTAAATTAGAATGTTATAAACTGACCAAGCATTTATTGGGGATGGAAGAATATAAACCTTTGAAAATGTGGTGGTAATGTATGTCATTTTAGTATATGATGTCGATCAGAAGCGGACGGCTAAAATGTTGAAATTGTGCCGGCGTTACCTTTCATGGATACAAAACAGTGTATTTGAAGGGGAGATTTCAGAAGTACAGTTGAAGCAATTAACATCGGAAGCCCGGAATCTTATGGATGAAAAGGATAGTTTGATTTTCTTTAAAAGCCGGGACGAAAAATGGCTGGAAAAAGAGATTATAGGAGATGAAAAAGCCAGCGTTTCTAATTTTTTATAGCGTCGACCTTAAAAAAATGATTGGGGGTTGAGAGAGTAATTACAATAGAAATGGAATAATAGTTCTTTGACATGTTGAAAATGAATAATTTAAAAGTTGTTGTCGAAGGTCAGGGTAAATTTAAGAATTGAAGGTCGACTGCAAATGTTTGTAAAAAATGAGAATAAATGGATGATAAATCATTGATTTTGAAGTATATTTGTTGGCGTTTTTAACGGCTTTTAATTGAACTAAGGTAGAATTGAAACATTGTTCCGACAGGGACTGCGGTAGCGACCGCAAATCTTTTAATTGAACTAAGGTAGAATTGAAACCATGTTCTATGGAACGCGAGATGGTAAATTTGATTTCCTTTTAATTGAACTAAGGTAGAATTGAAACATCTATCATTCTCAGTAACATTATAAATAATTCCTTCTTTTAATTGAACTAAGGTAGAATTGAAACCTTTTTACCTTTACATAGCCATACCCCGAATCGCCACTTTTAATTGAACTAAGGTAGAATTGAAACTTTAATAAATCGATTTGTTTTTGAATAGAAGCAATACTTTTAATTGAACTAAGGTAGAATTGAAACTCTATTAAAGATAATTCATGTAAATATTCACACTTCCTTTTAATTGAACTAAGGTAGAATTGAAACTTCTTTTTAAGAATTTTGAATTTGATTGAAATTACTCTTTTAATTGAACTAAGGTAGAATTGAAACATGTTTTAGCTTCTTTACATATGAGAACGGCTCTTCCTTTTAATTGAACTAAGGTAGAATTGAAACACAACGTACCACCGCTCGCACCAGCCGAATACCATCCTTTTAATTGAACTAAGGTAGAATTGAAACGATATTATTGATGCTGAATTAGGGGAAATTACTCCTCTTTTAATTGAACTAAGGTAGAATTGAAACTCGGATAAGACTTTTAACATAGCTTTGCACCCACCCCTTTTAATTGAACTAAGGTAGAATTGAAACCGCCATAGGTGTGATCCTTGGAGCTAACTCCGATGTCTTTTAATTGAACTAAGGTAGAATTGAAACTTATGTACCCAAACCCGGTTGTTTGCTGAGTAGTTGCTTTTAATTGAACTAAGGTAGAATTGAAACATAAACAAGATTTTAGCAACAAGACTCTCTTCACCTCTTTTAATTGAACTAAGGTAGAATTGAAACCTTACCCGTCTAAATGTAAAGTATCCGCTTCTTGTTTCTTTTAATTGAACTAAGGTAGAATTGAAACATGATTGATTTCTGTATCATAAACCTGTCTGACAACTTTTAATTGAACTAAGGTAGAATTGAAACTAAAATCAGAAGCTGTTACTGTATTTGTATAATTCCTTTTAATTGAACTAAGGTAGAATTGAAACAAAGGGAAGATTGCCCCGGAATAGGTAGGCAATGCGACTTTTAATTGAACTAAGGTAGAATTGAAACTTGTCGGCAAATTGATACGGATACGGGGAAAAGCCAACTTTTAATTGAACTAAGGTAGAATTGAAACATTTACGGTTCAAATTGGCACGGTTAGCGCACAATTCTTTTAATTGAACTAAGGTAGAATTGAAACAATTTTCGCATAACCTTATAATTTTTCAAATTCTGCTTTTAATTGAACTAAGGTAGAATTGAAACTAGATTGGTGTACATTCTACGGTTTGTATTCCTGAACTTTTAATTGAACTAAGGTAGAATTGAAACATGAGAAAACAAAGCGCATGGAGCCGATATTGTTTGCCTTTTAATTGAACTAAGGTAGAATTGAAACATGTACGGCAAACGTACAACGTCCCATTCGTGGAAACTTTTAATTGAACTAAGGTAGAATTGAAACATTACGACGGCGATGTACAGGTTAGCAATGTCCGTTCTTTTAATTGAACTAAGGTAGAATTGAAACAACGTCCGGGCAATCTCTTTGTCCCTCGCTATCTCACTTTTAATTGAACTAAGGTAGAATTGAAACAGAATTAGACGATTTAGAGGCGAACCGGGCAAAGTTCTTTTAATTGAACTAAGGTAGAATTGAAACAAAATCGGCAAATTGATGTAGTTAGCAAAAACCCCGCTTTTAATTGAACTAAGGTAGAATTGAAACTAGTTGGCAATTTGGGGTATCCATTGATGCAATAAACTTTTAATTGAACTAAGGTAGAATTGAAACATTCCATCTACTTGTTTTGTTACAACTGAAAATGGGCTTTTAATTGAACTAAGGTAGAATTGAAACTTGACTGCAACGATGAAGCCAAGGAACTTGCGAATACTTTTAATTGAACTAAGGTAGAATTGAAACTTTGAATGGTAGAGGGCATTGGCGTCTCCATATACACTTTTAATTGAACTAAGGTAGAATTGAAACAATTTTTGATGGCTACGGAATGTGCGGATAATGTAACTTTTAATTGAACTAAGGTAGAATTGAAACTTTTACTGGCAGCATTCAGTATACCGTCTGTATTAACTTTTAATTGAACTAAGGTAGAATTGAAACTAATCTGCAACGTGTTGGTTGCACGGTCAAACCAGACTTTTAATTGAACTAAGGTAGAATTGAAACATATTCGTGGTAATAAATATCGCCTGGTTGTGGTAACTTTTAATTGAACTAAGGTAGAATTGAAACGCTTGATTTGTCGTTGCGTACGGTTAAAGCGGATAACTTTTAATTGAACTAAGGTAGAATTGAAACACCAATCCGAATTTCCACGGTTGGTAGTAGATACATCTTTTAATTGAACTAAGGTAGAATTGAAACAAAATAATCAATATTCGATTTAAACGAAGATAATCTCTTTTAATTGAACTAAGGTAGAATTGAAACAATTGTTTTCCGATATATTCTGCGTCATCAGATGTCTTTTAATTGAACTAAGGTAGAATTGAAACATAGCGGATGGTGTTTCTTTGTGTATATAATCATAACTTTTAATTGAACTAAGGTAGAATTGAAACCCTTCACTAGTGTATTTTCTTCCATGATTTTATATCTTTTAATTGAACTAAGGTAGAATTGAAACAAGCAAATAGAAGACCTTAAAAATGAAGAAGCACCCCTTTTAATTGAACTAAGGTAGAATTGAAACCCGTAAACTCCAAATACAACCCCTTTATAGAGCATCTTTTAATTGAACTAAGGTAGAATTGAAACTCCACAACCGCTTTTCTGGCATCCGCTTGCTCCTTCCTTTTAATTGAACTAAGGTAGAATTGAAACATGTCTTTTCCATGTTTTTTCTTTTAAAGAATGAGTCTTTTAATTGAACTAAGGTAGAATTGAAACTCCATACCGATAGCTAAACGCCATTCTGCAATACTCCTTTTAATTGAACTAAGGTAGAATTGAAACTGCCAGATCGGTTAGTTCATTGATACCTTCAATCCCCTTTTAATTGAACTAAGGTAGAATTGAAACTTTTTCCCCATGGAATGAAAACCGGTGGATTCACCCCCTTTTAATTGAACTAAGGTAGAATTGAAACACACTTTCCCCGAAACCACCGAAACCATGCCCGGCGCTTTTAATTGAACTAAGGTAGAATTGAAACCGTATATGGCTACGTGGTTGGGTACGGTTTATTCCTACTTTTAATTGAACTAGGGTAGAATTGAAACTGGACTCAACCTGGCATGTTTTTATTAACCGTCCCGGATAAGGGTGAGATTCCGAAATGTCAGTTTGTCGCCGGGGGATTGATCTTCTCGGAACGATGAATATTGGATTGAATATATTGCAGGATATTCAAAGCTCTTTCTTCCGGACATTTATTCATTTGCCGGGGAAGAAACAGGGCGATATTGCGGGCGACAACAATGATGGTGGTATTGATTACCTGGGCGATAATCTTTTTACTGTAGAGATTCCGGTTTACGTACTTCCGGATGATCGTTTCTACCAGCGATTTATCCGTTTTATGGCGTAAAATACAGCCGGGTTGATGATTGGCATGTTATAAAAGTGAAGCACGAAAACAGCAAGTACGGCAATGCTACGATCGGTAATGGTTTGCCGGCGCTCCGGTGTATATTGTCATTTTGTATCGATAAAGTGGTTGGCTGGGTACGGAACCCGGATAAGAAGAACCATGCAGATATCGGTGCGGCGATAGCGGCCGAACATATTTGTTTGGCTGTAGCGGTACAGGGATTAGGGAGTTGATGGGGTTATAATTTCGATCCGGACGGGTGAAATCTCGATTGTAGTTACCGGATGGCAGGAGCCTGTCGTGATCATCTCCCTGGGGTATGTAAACGCTTCCCGGCATGTGTTTCTATCAGGAAACCGGTGAATGAGATAGTGACTGTACTGTAAACCGGATAGTTTGGCTTATGAAAACAGAACTGGAAAAATGTCTGGCCGGTGAGTGGTATGATTGTCATGTTCCCGTTTTTCCTGAGCTGAAAAGAAAAACACATTGTTTATTGATGAAGTATAATTTCTTACCTTATGAAGGGAAAGAGGAAAAACAAGTTTTGTTGTGCGGGATGTTCGGAAGTATCGGTACAGGGGGGAGCGGTCGGGCATGCTTTTAGTTGAGGTTATGGTTGTAATATTCATATAGGTGATCGGGTGGTGGTAAACACTGGTTGTACCTTTGTCGGTTTTAACCGGATCGCACTCGGGAAGCGGGGGCTCATCGCTTCCGACGTACGGATTTATACGGCTAGGTATCCTGTCGGCTTGGACGAACGCCTGACTCCTGTCGGGATACCGGAAGGTAGCGAATATATCCGTCATACTTTTGCCTTGCCGGTGACGATAGAGGATGGTGGCTGGATCGGAGGAGGTGCAATTATCCTGCCGGGAGTCACTATCGGTGAAGGTGGTGTTATCGGGGCCGGAAGTGTCGTTGCCGAAAATATTCAGGCCAATAGTCTTGTTCCTGCCGGATGATACGTGAAATCAACAGAGGCAAGATGAGAGGGGATTAAATACTCGGGAAACCGGTTAGGCTGAATCTGAAATTAATCTATATCTTTGTTGGGTTAATCCTGACTATTGAATTTATATGAAAAAACAATCTTCATGTCCGTCAGCCTTGAATAGGGAAGAAACAGGCTATTCTGCACAGATAGGACCGGATTTTTTTATCCGTGAAGCTACTTTGGCCGATGCCGCTATCATCTGGCAGACGATATACGATAATCGGGTATATTTGCGTACGTGGCTTCCTTTTGTCGATGGATTGAAGGAGGTGGCTGACGAAGAAGCGTTTTTAAATGAACAGCTGGCTCTTCCCTATGCTGATCGGAACATCGTCTTTGTTATCGGCCAGGGCCACGAATTGTGCGGACTGGTGGGGTTTGTCATCACCGATAATATTAATCATCGCACCGAGATCGGTTATTGGTTGATCCCCGAATATCAGGGCCGTGGTATAATGACCCGTTGTGTCCGCCATCTCTGTGAATGGGCGGTCAGCGAACGGGGAATGAACAGTATTCGTATCCGTTGTGCAGCCGGAAATGCACCTAGCAATGCCATCCCCCGCCGCCTGGGTTTTACCCTTGAAGGCGTTGAGCGCGAAGGGGAATTGATGGCTGACGGGCAATATGTGGATTTGAACGTTTATAGCATTCTGAAGAGAGAAATAGAAAATTGGTAATCTCGTTTATTTTTGTTATCTTAGTACTTCAAATATAAAGGATTATTGGCTGATTTCATTAAACAAATAGTCTTATAATCAAAATGTAGATTTATCTGGATTAGCGTTATTTCGCTCCTGATCAGTGTCACCTTGCAGACTCCGGATAGGTGAAATCCTTCGGATTTCTGATTGGCGAACCTTTGGTGCTGGAGTGGCATTTTTATCAGGAACGAAGTTCCGCCAAGTAGCATCGGAGATGTGCCGATCAGCGAAGTACTAATCAGAAACCGTAGGTTTCCGGGTACAATGGTATATAAACGCCATGACCTTTTAGAAAAATCTCCGGGTACTACCGATCCATCGGTGATCATAAAAAAACGACTGTGGGGTGTCGACTTAATAAATTTTAGTTTATAAATGGTGATTAAGGAGGGTTATTGGGAGAGAGATTTCAATAAATGTAATTTTTTATAAATTCAAGGGGTTATGAGAATTGCGAAAAATGAACTGTTAGCAGGAATTCCGGTTTTGAAAATCAGGGATTATTTTCGGCTTTTATATTCCGGTTTGATGACAAGGGATGGCTTGGCAGAACGTTTCAATTTGAATGAAAAAGAGACGGAAGGTTTAGTTGGTGAATTGCTGTCTAAGGGATATATCGAACCAGCAGACAACGGCATGTATCGTTTGACATTGAAAGGAAATGCTTTAAGCATAGCCCGTTGTATGGCTCCCATTAACCGTGAAAAAGCAGATCGGATCATGCAAGAATTTCTGAAACGGGTAGAAGAAGTAAACCGGGATGATTTTTATCCATATCGGGTGAGCAAACTGGTATTGTTCGGTAGTTATCTGAATCCGGAACAAATGGATTTGGGGGATATAGATATCGCCTTTGAATTGGAACCGAAGATTAAAGATTACGATGAACTTATGCGTTATAATGATCAATTGGTGGATAAAGCCCGTAAAGAGGGCAAATCTTTCTCTTCTCTGATCGATATCCTCGGCTATTCTGAAAAGCTGGTCATATTGAAGTTACGGAATAAAGAAAAATACATCAGTCTCCACCGAATGACCGACGGGATCTTGCAAATAACGGCATGTCGGCAAATTTTTCCTTAGATGCGGGTAGGATACATCGATCGCTCATATTGAAGCCGTTCTTTTTTCAGGGGAATCGGTTTCATGTTTTTTTCCTTTCAGAATGAGGTTGTGGTTGTTAATGGTTTGTAACGGAGAAACAGAAGATGATATGGAGAGATATCGTTAAAATAAAGATGTTTGGAACTGTGGGGCCATTTTTATAAATTGAAGTATGAAAAATTTTATCGGAAAATACCAACAACAAGAACAGGAAAATCAGGTATTTCTAGGGAAAAAATTAGAAATACAGGTTAATTTATTCATACAGGGCTTTAATTGCCAGGAACAAATGACATTTTATTATCTCAATGCTTTAGGCATGTGGGAATATAACGAACGAAATTTTGATAAGGTACTGATGCAGGCTTGTGTAAAGATTTCTTATTTGTTGTACAACGCTCATCAGCTTCTTTTAAGAGGAGAATATGGTGTTGCGAATATTTTGTTGCGTCAGGTCTTTGAATATCTGGTTATCGGTAAATATTTCTATAAGCAACAGAATGAAATATGGGCAGAAAAATGGTTGGAAGACAGGAAATATGAGGTGTATGATAAAATTTTGCGGCTTTTGAAAATACCTGACAAAAAGCATCTGTGCGATTTCTGGAAAGTATTATGTAGTCTGGCTCATGCTACTCCTTCTTCACAGCAGATAAGCTTGGACGGTCAGTTTAATGAAATAGATATTGAATTGAGTTATAATGTAGTGCTTATTTTACTCTGTTGTAAACATGTATTGGAAAATTATTTCTATTCGAATAGGAAATTAATGCGGTTAATAAAATTAAGTCCTGAAGTAGCTAAGGAAATGGTGGATTTGAGACAAAAGTCCGCTGCTTGGATTAAAGAGACGACATCTCTATTTTCAGAAGATGGCATAAAGGTTTTGAAAGATTATAAGAGGTATTGGGTATTTAAAAAATAGGATCGAATTGTGATCCTGGCTTTATAATATTGGCCCTGTTCATAATTTTGTGTAAATGGCGACAGGATTCAGTTGTAAGTTCTTTTATAGCTGTATTCTGTATCGGTTATCATTCCTTTCCGAATCCCTTCGGTTACATCGAAAATAACATAGGATTGATGGACGGCTTTTACGGACCAGAATAATATCGATGAGGATACCCGGATGCAAATTGAATTAGTTGATCAGGCTTTGACGGAATTGCAGGTAAAATATAAGCTGCAGGAAGAAATAAAATGTCCGGGGATTGGCCTTTATTAAGCCGGAAGGTTGAAGTTTAATAATCGAACTGATCTCAATTACTGATGTTGGAATAGAAACTTAAAAAACTCAAACCGGACGAAAGGTCCGTCCCGGAATCCCTTTTTTATTTTACAATCCCGATAAATTCCCCGACGACGATAAATCCTTCTTCATCCCTGATTTCAATAGGCTGATAATCCGGATTCAGAGGGTAAAGGATTATTCTTTCATGCATCCATTCACCGGTTTCCGGATCCTGTTTTTTCTCACTGCTGTATTTTTTGATCGAATAGCTGCCACCATTTTCAAAATCGTAATGTTCCCGATGTTGGACCAGGACAATTTTACCGATCCGGGAACCCACAATATTTGCACGGAATACGCAAAAATCCCCGTCCATGATTCGTGGCTCCATAGAGTGGCCGTTTGCCTGGACGATAAACATGCCTGAAGTCAATTTGCCCATGCCCTCTGTTTTGATCCAGCCTTCTTCTTCTGCCTGCTGCCATTCACCGAATTTACCGCAGGCGGCTTTCAGGGTGTAGAGCGGCAGGTAATCGATGTATTTGACGTCGTCATTGACTTCACGTTCAATGCGGGGGCCCTGGGGTTCCGGCAATGAAACTACCTTCGCTTTTTCTTGAGGAAGTTCAAGTTGTTGCCTGAAGTAATTTTCCAGTGGTTTGTCACAGAAATAGACGTAACAGCCCTTCATTCCCCGGGTAAGTAGGGTTCGGTAGGTATTTTTTATCAATTCTTCTGCAAGCTGTGCGGCTTGTGCCGGGGTACGCCCCACCTTGATCCCTTTCACGGAACTGTCCATCCGGGAGCGTTTCGTTACGTCTGTGACCACTTTACCGTTTTCATAGCGCAGGTCATTGCCGATAATCACGCCGGCATAATCCAGTTCGAGGCCCTGGCAGGTATGTATGCAGCCGATTTCATGAATAGAGTTTTCCCCGATAATCCAGGTACTCCCGTCTTTTTCGAGATTCCATTTCATGGCGAACCCGAAGTCAGGAATGTTCACATCAGTGGCTTCCGGGTTTCTTTTACTTTTCCAGTCCCAGCAATAACCTGCCACCATCCGCGATTTGTTGTTTGTTTTGTTTTTGTCTTCGATGGTTTTTCTCAGTTCATTCGGGTCACTGAATATCCGGAAATCGAAATCATCCTGCGATAAGCGGATGTTGGCCGTATCGTTGATTTGCAGGGTATTGTCCAGCCAGGCAAGATAACCGTCCGAACCGTTGCAACGGAATTGGGAAGATAGTTCGAGTTTCTTTATGGATGCATGGCAGGAGCGTGCTGTTTTTTCAATATAGGCAGAGTCTCCGATGTCCTTGATGTGTACCCTTTGATGGTCATCGACAAAGAAAATAACACATTTGGCTGCCCCGATAATTTCGCGGACCTGGTCTTCTCCCTGATTTTGAAACAATCCGCTCTTTTGGTTGAGGCGGTGGGCTTCGTCGACGATAAGCACGTCGAAAGTGTTGGCTGGCGTGTTGTAGAAAGTGCCGGATCCCCCGAACATATTGTAAATCTGGTTTTTTCGTAACGTTCCGGCCAACTTTGCCGCATACACAGCCCGGGGTGCTGCGTTTTTGGATACGTAGCGGGAGACCAGCCTGTTTCGGGTGGTCTCCACCAGCAGGTTGATTGCCACTACGCTTTTTCCGGTTCCCGGTCCGCCTTTGACAATCAGTACCTGTTTTTTGTCGGCACTTGCTTTCCGGATCATGCTCAGGGCTGTCTCATACACCACTTTCTGGTCATCCAGCATGATAAATTCCTGGTTCCCCTTGAGCATGGAAACCAGGTTGTCTGCAAGTTGCTTGGAAGGACGGAGGCGTCCATTTTCTATTTTGTACAGGATATCCTTTGAGTCACCGTATTTGACGTACTTTTTAATAAATTCCCTTAATTTTCCTGCGTCAGATTGGAAAAAAGGAGGGGCTTCGGTAATATAAGGTTCGTAGCGGGGATTCGTGATGATTTGGTCCTTCGGGTAATTATGGAGATAAGCGCAGGGGGTCAGCGTGATTTGCTCGTCCCGGACGGTCTGGTTATAATCCTTGATCAGCGTGGCATATGACCATGCCTGATAGGAAGGGTGTGCCGTCTCTGAGATACCATGCTGGAAACGGGTTTTTACCAATGCATCTTTATCCGTTAATTCAGCCGATGACCATTGCTTTAGTTCAATGATAACGACTTGTTCCTGTTGTACTTCATTTAGCCCGGTAATGATGAAATCAATCCGTTTGGAAGTCAGGGGAATCTGAAATTCAATGGAAATACCGGCGTCTGCTGGGATGTCAGGATCTTCCATGATCCTGTCCATATACGACATTGAGTTTTTCCACGATAAGGTTTCATTGGCAGAAGTACTCCGGCCCAGATGGATTTTATATGCTTCCAGAATTTTTTTATCGATCTCATTGCTGAAAACATCATCCCGGAAACCTTGTTTGGTCGATTGGTATACAATCATAGTTCCGTATATTTTTTAGCTGTCCCTTTTGCTTTTTCTACCGGATATTTCTCCCCGTTCTTCCGGATTTTTTCCAGCACAATGTCGAAGATGTCCAGATGGTGCTTCTCGGCCAGCAGTAATGAATAAGTCAGTACGTCCGCCAATTCCTCTTTCTTTTGCCTCATAATGAGTCATAATTCCTTCAGGAGTTGTAACGATTAAAATACCAAAGTTTTTTGCTGGCAAATATCTTTTTTCAAATTTCTCAAATTCATCTTTTTTAACAGCGTGACGAGGTTTGATAACACCACACTTGTTAATGTTACCTTCTAATTCTACTTTGAATTGACCTGCTCTGTTATCATCAATATATTCAAAATTACCAATGTAATTTTCTTTTTGCATTGTGCTTAAAACTTCTCCAATTAATTTGGATGCCGGTGAAATAACACAAGAGTCTTTTACTTGTAATTCGTTATTTCTAATATTAGTTAAAGCATCAGCAAGTGGATCCATGAGACTCATATTAAAACACCTCTAATTATATTTTTTAAAACCTATTTTAGGAGCTATTTCCCTAAAACATTGTCTGCATAAGCTAAGACCGTACCTGCTAATCATAGCAGAGTGGTCTCCACAACGAGTACATTTTTTTGCAGCTTTTCCATATTTTCTTGGCAAAATATCACCTTAACATTTATTCAGTCACGTAATTGACATTAAAATTATCTTCCATGTATTTCATAGTTTCTTCTTTAGAAATTCTATGTTTTGCTGGAACTTTCTTTTGTTGGATTCTTCTTTTAGCAATCCTGTAACCTGGTTTTTCAAAAGTAACAGATACATTCATACCAAAAATACCAATATCAGGATTATATTTCATACCTGGAATA
>OGRI01000552.1_pt1 | contig 38079 bp, 24 predicted proteins | sample 1553391 | NCBI WGS metagenome assembly OGRI01 (sample SAMEA2580052, study PRJEB22360) | human gut metagenome | reverse complement strand
TGTAATCAGAGGGTCACAGTCCCTCTGTTGAAGGACTAACCGCCTACCGTTATGGTAACACCCATGTCCAGATTATAACATATATCCTTTATCGTCACAATATGTCATTTTAGTCCCCACAATTTACATTATACTATTACAGAAAAAGAACCCACACCATCCGGCATGAGTCCTTAAAAGAATCGAATTCTTTTTTTCCTTATTTTACTTTCAGTCCTTTGAAAATCTTCACATAAACTTTCTTCATTTTCTTCGGCACCTTGATAACCATCTTCTTGTTTACGCCCTTAAACGCTTTCTTATTTGCTGTCTTTTTCGTCAGCAGCACCGACTTGATGATTACCGTCTTTAAGCTCCTGCATTTATAGAACGCATTGTTACTGATCTTTGCGATGTTTGCTCCAATCGTGACTTTCTTAAGCTTCTTGTTGCTGTTAAAGGCTTTCGCTCCAATGGATGTTACTTTGTAAGTGATACCTTTTGCCTTGATGGTGGCTGGGATAGTGACGCTTCTTGCGGCTTTGCTGGTCTTATATACCATCACTTCTGCCCCGGCTTTCGTTACCTTGTATGTGCTGCCAGAAATCGTATATCTTGTTCCAACTTTCGGATAAGCAAGTTTCTTTGTAGTAACTGCCTTTTTCTCTTTGCATCGCTTGCAGATGTAAGTGATCGTGCCTTTCTTGGTGTAGGTAGGGGAGATAACGGATTTCTTTTCCCATGTATGTCCTAACGCTGGGATATTCTTTCCAATCTCTAAAGTGATGCCGCAGTCTTTGCAGTAGGCGTCCCCTGTATATCCATCATTTTCACATGTCGCTTCCTTTTTGCCTAAATATCCGATGTGGATGTGTCCGGTAGCTGGGATCTTTTTGCCGTCAGAAAGTTTTTCTCCGCAGTCTGTACAGTAGGTATCCCCGGTGTATCCCTCGTCCGTACAGGTTGCTTCCACTTTGTTCCGTATCTCCGTGTGCTGGTGGTCTGTCTTTGGAAGGACCTCTCTCTTTTCGTCTCCGCAGACCTTGCAGACAAAGAGAATGTATCCGTTCCTCTTGCAGTTTGCTTCGTTGCGCTCCCGCTCTTCGTATTCGTGGGCTTTTCTGGCAATCTCCGTACCAGAGGATAACTTCGTGCCACAGTCGGTACAGTAGACATCTCCACTATAACCCTCTTTCGTACAAGTTGCTTCCACTTTGTTGCGGACTTCGGTATGCTGGTGTCCGGTCGCAGCGATTTCTTCTGTCTTGGTTGCGCCACAGACCGTACAGGTGTAAGTCTTAACTCCTTTTTCGGTGCAGGTAGCAGCTTTTGTCACTTTGCCTGCATCCCATGTGTGTTCCGTGGTCTTGGCGATTGTCTTGCCATCGGAAAGCTTCTCTCCACAATCTTTGCAATACATATCTCCTGTATAGCCCTCTGCCTTGCAGGTGGCTTCCTTTTTGTTACGGATCTCTGTATGCTGGTGTCCGGTCGCAGGAAGGACTTCCTGTTTTTCGTCTCCGCAGGCCTTGCAGACAGAAAGAACATAGCCGTCTGTTGTACAGGTCGGTTTCTGTCGGTCTTTTACTTCATAATCGTGTGCTTTCTTGGAAATCACTTCACCAGAAGATAACTTCGTACCACAGTCTTTACAATATGTGTCTCCGGTGTATCCTGTCTCGGTACAGGTTGCTTCCTTTTTGTTACGGATCTCGGTGTGCTGATGTCCGGTCGCTGCGATCTCTTCTGTCTTTGTTTTCTGGCAGACTGTACAGGTATAGGTTTTTATTCCTGTCTCTATGCAGGTTGGTTTCTTAGTCACAGTGCCATCATCATAAGTGTGGTCTGTTTTTGGTGTCTCTTCTTCTTTTGTCTCGCCACAGACGCTACAGATGTAAGTCCTTACTCCCGTGTGTTCACAGGTGGCTTCCGTTGTTACCTTGCCATTATCCCATGTATGGTCGGTCTTAGGTATCGCCTGTCCGGAAGAAACTTTGGTTTCACAATCGGTACAATAGGTATCTCCTGTATAGCCCTCTGCCTTGCAAGTTGCTTCTTTTTTGTTACGGATCTCGGTATGCTGGTGTCCGGTCGCTGCGATCTCTGTTGTTTTTGTCTTACCGCAGGATGTACAGGTATAGGTCTTTGTTCCGGCTTCCGTACAGGTCGGCTGCTTGGTCACGACTCCGCTGTCCCAGCTGTGAGTGTGGCTGTCACTCCACTTCGCATAGAGGATCATGTTGTCAGTCGTATTATTGATCGTCAGTTTCTCTACTCTCTTGGTGTAATCTTCATCGGTATACCATCCGACAAAGGAACAATCCGGTTTGGACATGTTCCCGCCAAACGGCAGGTAATTCGAATCCGTGAGAGAGGTGAACGTGTAAGTAAAGGAGTAGCTGTCCTGCCACCGGCTGCCGCTTCTGTTTGTATACGTACCGCCAGGGAAACTTAATGTGACCTTGAATTTTGCTTTTTTCCACTGTGCATAGAGGACAGAGATAGTATCCGCTGTCTTTGTTCCTGCTTTATATGCCGTGCCACTGCCATCCTTCTTTGTGTTCCAGCCGGTAAACAGATAACCTTTTTTCTTATATTTACAGGCAGGGATCGTCACTTTCGTGCCAACATAACCAAAGAATGGCTCGTTTGCGGTCGTACCATCGGACCCGTTTCCGTCAAAACGGACAGTAAAAGCATTATCTCGGAAGATGACCTGCCGTCTCTTCCATGGAGAGATGTTGTTATCGGTATAACCGACATCCAAAGGGTTGACGTTTTCTGATATAATGGTTGGCATGAATGCGGTATCACTCGAATCCAGCGGTACGGAGATGTCAAAGGCACTCTGCCCCACGTTTTTTACAGTATCCGGCAGGTTGATATACATCAGATCATTCATTTCTGCCATCGCATTCTTTCCGATCGTGGTCAGTTTTGTGTTACTAAGGTCGATCTTCTCCATAGCTCCACAGCCAACAAACGCTTTTTCTCCAATCTCTGTGAGGCTATCCGGTAATTTAACGGATGTTAAAGCGGTATCCTTTGCAAAAGCAGAAGCCGGAAGTGCCGTAAAGCTGCTCTTAGACAGGTCTACTTCTTTCAATGCACTGCAGGAAGCGAACGCATTCGCTCCGATAGAAGTCAATTTACAATCAGAAATTCCGGTGATCTCTTCTAATTTCTTACATCCTTCCAAAGCACTTGTTCCGATAGAAGTCAATGTCTTTGGCAGGTGGATACTTGTGAGCGCATACATGTTGCTGCATATCGTATCCGGCAAAGATGTGATCGTAGCAGAGGAAATATCAAACGTCTTTAAATTATAACATCCAGCAAATGCATCCTTTCCAATCTCACTGATCTTACAGTTAGAAAGTCCCTGTATCTCCTCTAACTTCTTACAGTCTGCAAACGCATCATCTGCTATCTTTGTGACCGTAGATGGAAGTTTTACGGTCTTTAACGAGGTACAGTTAGAAAAAGCATTCTCTGGTATCTCGGTGATACTGGAATTGGATAAGTCGATGCTCTCTAATGAGGAACAATCGGCAAAGGCATACATCCCGATTGTTTTCAGCCCCTTGCCTTTATCTGCGAATGTGACATTTTTTAGGTTACTGGCTTTCCAAAACGCTCCACTCTTTACTCTTTCTATACTGGATGGTAAAGATAAAGAATTGATCTTGGTATCATTATAAAGCGCATTTTCACCAATCCCTACAATAGGTATTCCCTCTAATTCTGTATTATCAACAGAAATATCTGTCTCATATGTATCATCAACGGTCTGTAGAACAAGTCCCCATTTATCTATCAAATCCCATGTATCATAATCAATACTTCCATCGGTAACATTTTTATCATAGATAAGACGAAAATATGCATTATTATTTTTTAAAAAAGACACATTTTGATTTACATTAGTCATTTGCCCTGCCTGTGAATACACGCTAAGATCTGTGTTACCAGCTGTCGGGTCAGAACATATCCACTTTTTAGAGTCTTTATCATAAGAAAGAACATACATATGTCCGGCATAATAATTATTCGTATTTTCCCAACCAACAGCCACAGATGGGATTCCCTCAATCTGAACTAAGCGTTGCATGATCTCTCCAAACTGTTCACATACTCCTTTTTTCGAATTCCATGCTTGTTCCATAGACCAACCTTTATGAGCCAATGAAATATCATATGTCATGATGCTCTTTACATACTTTGTCAAAGTAATAATTTTCTCATAATCCGTCTTACAATTTTTAGTAGCCTCTTTTGCCGCTGCCTCCATCTCCTTATAAACCGTTGTTGTCTTATCCACTTTTTCCGACAACAGGTGCTTACTTGGGTCTTTATAGGTGTTGATCAGGTCATTTACTTTTTTCGTTGCTGTCAGGGCTGGAAAGTAGGTTTCGGGTTTTCCAAATGCACTAAATATTTGAGTACTTTTATCAGATTCTTTATACCCAGGATTTTCAAAATCTCCCTTATCTAATTCCAAATCAAAATTTCTTACCTGAAATTCTTCTCCATCATATATTGCTTTCCCATAAACTGCTTTTCCATCAGAATATGCATGTAAATCATAAAACTTTACTGTTTTACCATTTTTTAATTTTCTAATTGCTAAAAATTTCTTTCCGTTTGGCAGAGTAAAATAATTACTTTCTTCTTGTTGTACATCTTGCGTTTCCGCTGCCTGTACCGGATACGTCAGAAACAAGCTGCATCCCATTGCGAGTGCCAATGCTGTGGCAATCCCATAAATCTTTTTTCTCATAAAATCTTCCTTTCTTAAATTTTCTATATCATTATTTTTATCATACCACATTTCCATCGAATTTTTATAAGAAAAAGAATTGAATTCTTTAAAAAAGATCCACATTCGAAGATGTGAGTCTCATTTTTTATATTTCCGGCAACACCTCTTTTGCAAGATCAATCAGCCATTGCTTTCGATATTTCGTTTTTTGTATCAAAGCAGGAAAGCGGAATTCATTAATCTCAAGGTCTGATCCAAACAGTTCTTTTAATGGAAAGATATTATTGTTCAAAAATACATTAAAATGTAGCGTCTCTTTAACTTCATCAGAAACCACCTGCCGTTTATGTAAGATAGATACAAAATCCAGATTTAAAAATTTATTAGCTTTATCCACTTTTACATATCCGTTGTGTTTCCCAGATGTTAAGCATACATCTTCTCGTTCGGACAAGAAGATCTGTAAAGCAGACCCGTCTTTTACTTCCAGTCCATAACATGGGCGGGGACGCAAAAAATAAAGCAGCATCCATGGAATATTATATAGGGTAGCCCAGTAATACATATGTCCTTCTGCCGAAAGGTAATCTTCCAATATTCTTCGGGCCATTCTTTCCCCTACATATATACCCGTTTCCTGCTGTATGATATAGACTGCCAGATCAAAATAATCTCGTACCGCATTGTATATATTTCGTTCATAATCAGTTAATTCTTTCTTCCGGGATTCTTTTGTCACTTCACGCGAGTTAGAACTATAAGGGCAAAAGCGATATGCTGTCTCATTGTATGGAGCAAAAGAAAGACTGCGGCTATAATGTTTTCCATAAGGTCGGTCTGTATTCTCTAATTTTTTATATAATCCAATAAGCTGTATCGGGTTATCACAGGCCGGACAAACCCCAAAATCACGGGGAACTCCGTCTTTACCCACTTTATGATAAGGTTCCTGTTTTAGTGTCAGTTTTTCAAAATTTTCCGCATTGATTTCATATGGGTTACTTACCCCTGTGCGTAGCTTAAATTTTCTCATTTCTCATCTTCCGGAACGTCAACATATGTCTCAAGTCTTGGATAAACTTCACTCATTTTCCACCACCATTCCTGTGGCAGTTCCGGTACCTCCCCCTGTTCTTCTGCAAATTTGAGGCATTCTAAAATATCCCCTAACCCTATTGTAAATTCATTCGTTTCGTTTTTCAATAGGAAGAAAAGATACTCCTCTCTGTCAACATCCATATCTTTAACCACATCTCCCGTGGGTACTGCTATTTTTTCCATTACATATCCATCCTTTCTGTAATATTTTCTTATTAATATGCTTTCTTTTCCATATAGATAAGACCCACATCCGAAGATGTGAGTCTTATCTATGTTTTATCGTTCCGGCTCATCCCATGATTGTTGTGGAGGCTGCAGATTATAAATCTGTTGTTTCATCCACTCCTTTTTCCACACCTATACTTCTTTAAATAATCACTTTGCTCTTTAAGCATTGCTTTGTACTCTGTAAGTATGTTATAAAATGTCGCCTTTTTTAATCCACTCTGCTTTATAAACTCTTTCGAAGTAATCTTCTTATTTTCCCATTCTTCATATAATTCATCCCATCCATCCGGAAAAGCTATTTTACTTCTACCAGAATTATTTCGTTTATTACGTGGAATCTCTACAATATTCTTATGTGTATTTAATATCGACTGTAACAGAGTTGTCAATACGGCTTTATTCATAGGCTGTATCATGCCATATTCATAAGTCGTAGAGTACTTGCAAATGAATAAACATACATTGTGAGAAATGAACCAGTTCAATCTATTCAAGATATCTTCTGTTGTAAGACCCAGCGAAGACAAGTCCGATACGGCCACTACCGTTGTAGCTGTATCAATTTCTAAGAGTAATTGTTCTAATCCTCGATAGGACCTTCTATTTTCAGAAAGGATCTGGACATCATCTGCTTCCTGCGCATACAGGCTCATTATTTCATCAAATACGGAAATATCCTCTATTGTTTTATGATATATAGATAATTTCATTTAAATCCCTCATTTGTTCTTGAAAAAAGAAAGAATATGATTCTTTTTTAACTTAAAACCAAGTCTATCTTCCAACTCTTTACGATTCATCGAGATAAAACAAGAACCATCTCGCATCTGACTTGATTTTGCTCTCATTTCTGCCGGTAGTGTGTTTTCCCATGACTTAAACTTCTTTATAGCATCTGCACCGCCAGCTTCAATCTTTACAGTATCCCGTCCGATCACAAAGGCACCTGGGTTCTCCTCATATTCTTTTCTAATTGACCGGATCGTGTTTTCTGCGATATAATTTGCCCCATAGTAGTCCTTGTTCCATTCCAGTTCTCTCATATAACTAGGGATATTATATCCATTCTCTTTAAATATCTCAATTAAAATCTTAGATGAAATATTTACAAGGTCTGGATACCACATATCATTTGTTTCCTGCGGCTTTTTTTCATCAATAAATTCTATCAAATTTGTTACAGCAGTCATCATCCGTCCAAGATATTCCCGGTACAATGCCGTTCCTATTCGACTGAGGATTGTATTGCTTGCAGTACGAAGTCCATTTTGATCAACAGTACTTGGTAAAGAAGCGTTAACTCTGAAAAATACCATACGTTTTCTAACCTTTTCATCTGGCTCTTTCAAATCATTCCCTGCCATGACAATAACAGGCATTGACTCTGGATTTACTTTTTCACAAGCTGACTCGTCTTTGATTAAGCTTGTGATTCGTGTAAAAGAAGCAGCGTTTATCTCATCCACAAAATGAGGAAACCCCTTGCAATATTTAAGAATATCCCTTAAATTGTCCAGCCTTGTACTTTCATTGTTCCCGGCAAGATGTGTCTTTCCTGTCATCATCTTCAAAATAAAATTAGTCATAAAAGTCTTTCCTGAATTAGCGGTTTCAGATGTCTCTAACGCAAACATTGGTAAACTCATTGTACCAATACCACGTAAAAACATATCGAAACGCAATTTTGCATGAAATGGAGATTCGAAGATGAAGTTCATAAACTTGAAATGCGTTGCCTGCAAATCGCCTGTTTCATCGACAAACATCTCGAAATTTTGAAATACTTGCATCAACTCATCAATATCTTTGCGTACATCTTCTACAGACGGATGTAAATCCAGTTCTGTCCCATCCATAAAAGCCTTTTGCTCATTCCAATCGAAAGTTAGCTCTGGATAAAACCGTTTCTGTACCGAAACGCTTATTCTTCGTTTATTATTAAGTTTCTTCAATCCCATCTCGACTTTTTTAATGACTTTAGGTTTTAATTCGATCACTCCGCCTTTATTTTGTGCCCCACACCCATTAAAAATTTCTTTATAATCTTCTTTAATACGAGTATGATCAATCATATATTTTACAATCTCAAGATTCACAGGTTCAGAAGACGTTTGCACAACGGTTACCTTATCTGTTTCCTTCGCTCTCTTAATCATAGGATTTCCCTCTATATAATCTTCGCTTTTCTTCCCAGATATCATTGTATATGGGACATCACTTGCCATTAGCCAGGCAGTCTCAAAATCTTTTTCGTACTCCTCATAGCAAAATGGAGTATCATCATACTCATAATGTTCCATATGTTCTCCATTCCAGGCTCTTCCTGACATATTCGCAGAAGCTTTAATAACCCTTGTCCGCCCATCATCCGATTTCAAGAGATAAATTTTTCGATGATCAAGGATATAATTGGATGTTCTCAGATTCAAATCCCCCTTTGCAATCATTTCGACTAAATGCTTTTTTGATTTTACAGCTTGTATCGCTTCATAATTATTGGCTGCTACTTCTAGCAAATCATTCAATTTACCATCTTTTTGTGCCATGTAATCTGCTCCGAGTATAATCTCACCATATTTGAAAAATTGCATTAAATGATCCATAAAGTTAATATCATAAGAAAATGTAATAACTTTAATAGAATCGAATTCACTAAACAAATCATCTGCATTTAGATATTCAACATTTACGAGTTCAGATTTAAAAACTTTCAATTTATTTATTTTAATAGTATCTTTATTATCCGCTCCTTTTCCTCCATCAATCACTTGAAAATCCTGTTCTTTAACGGTGTTTTTAGTGTCACCCATACATAATTCCCCCTTTACATTGTAGATAACCTTTTATTTCTGAATTTAGAATAACAAATGTCTAAAAATAAATCAATATTTTTAGACATTTATAGAAGTAAGAAAATCAAAAAACTCACACTTCTCGGGATGTGAATTTCTAGAATTTATCAAGAATTCCCTTATTTTTAATCAAACTATTATTCTCATATTTTGTACATCTAACATTCGTATGTTTTTCTTTATTGTTTTAATCCCTAGCCGGTATTCCCCTTCCTAAAACAGATATTTCATATATATCATTTTTTTAAAAGAAAAGGCTCTCATTTGGAAATGGGAGTCTTTTTTAGGGTTTCATATTTTTTAAAAAAATTCTTTTGTTCCTCGATATTAATTTATGCCACCCACTTTCTACTAGCTTACAGTTGCATATTTTTTTCTTCTTAATAATTCTCTCGCTGCATCAACTTTCATGTCAGCCAATGAAAGAGCTGCATTTCCATTTTCTTCAGGTTTTAATCCCTTTCGTGAACATTTCCACGATAATTCATTATGAGAAAGTGAACTTAATTTCCACGATGAAAATTTGTTATACCTCGAATAAACTGACTCAATTAATTCTTTTGCTCTTTCACAAAGTTGACCTTTCACATTGGAAAACAGCTGACCATTCAGATAGAAACTTCTTACTTCCAGTAATACTGGTCCGTATTTCCATCCTCGAAATTTTGCATTAAAAAGGACATTTTTATCATACATAAGAGATTCTCGCTGAACAAGATACATCATTTTATTCATTCTCATTTGACCCATATCTAAGCCATTTTCGTCTTGATAAAGCCCATTAAAATATTTTGCAACCATTGAACTACCATGCCTTAACTATCTGCGATAGTTACGACATGGATTCGGTCTGAAAAGAAAATTGCAGGGCAATCTTTTTTTTAGAGAGAACCCCCGGCTTTACAATCTACGGGGTTTACAGGATTTAGCTCGTGTCTATGGGTCCAGCTTTCCGGCTCTGCAGCATCTGCTTCCTCCTGTTGGGAGCCTGCCGCGTCCATCCGTTTCCCGCCAGTCCCCTAACCTTGGGGAAAACGAGAGAGCGGTACAGCAGGCTCCATGTTTTCAGTGACATATATATAAGTGAACAGTTATAAAGTTTTATTGCATGGAATAGGATTCTTTCCACAAAGCATAGTTTTCGTTATAGTTATGTACATTGGCGTCAAATTGTTGCCATTTATCCCATACAGGCAGATCCTCCCGGAAGTAGGAAGAACCCGCCTTTTTTGCGTGGGTAAAGACGGTTCTCCAGCGGTTCTTCCGTGTTTTTGGTACAAGATGGTTGAGATAAGATGGCAGTTTTTCCGAAAATCCCATCCCCCTTCGCCCGATTACATAAGCTGCGGCACAATGAATAGACAGATTCTTTAACTTCATATATTTGACCTTGGCAATAAGGCTGGTATATGCCGGGTTTACTTTAAGTACCACGGTATCCTCCCGGAATGCCCTTGCTTCTACCATAGCGGCCGCCTTACTGTAGATAAGGGCAGAAAGCTTCCGGTTCTGCCTCTTTTCCCGGTATTCCATCTGCCTCTTCTTCCTTACAAAATCAAGGTCTTCCCGGACGATTGGTTTCCTTCTGTCCGTAGCAAGAGCAACCAGCTTTTTTACTGCCACGCCTAAGACTTCTTTTGCATGACCAGATGATAACCCGTCCAGTGTAAATGGGATCACCCCTGCTTTGATGAGGTTTCCATTTGACGAAACATCTGCCCATGCGATGTGGTCATAATTAAAATCGTAAGCGAAGACTCCATCGGATGTACTATGATTAAGGCTTTCTTTTTTCACCGTCAGGGTTGCCTTAAAGATAAGATATTCCCTGCCGTTCCCGTCTTTCTTGCGCTCCATCATATAGCCAACAGAGCCTTTCCGGTCTTTGAGGTATTGTCCTAATTCTTCTCCACGGTAAGGAAAATGAACTTCATGGAACAGGATTTTCTCTCCATTGATCATTGTTACTTCCAGAGTGTGCCTCTCTGGATCATATTTACAGAGGTAATTCCCATCTGGAGAAACAGCCCGTCCGGAGAAGTTGACGATACGGTTTCTCGCAAAGTCACGCTCCTGGTGCCATGCTTCCAAATCTTTTCCTGTAAGGGAAAGGGTGTCTTTCTTCTTATACTGTTTCTTAGAACCAAAGGTGATGCGGGAGGGAATCCTGCCAGCTTCTTCATCTGTCCGGCGGATCTTATCCCCGATCTGCGCGATACGGGCTTTTGTCTGCCGGATACGCTTCTCCAGTTCCCGTTCATAGACAAAAGGATCTTCTTCCATGAGTTGGTTCTTTTTCCCACGATAGAAAAGTTTTCCGCCAGAATAAGTGAATCCCTGCTCTTGTACAGACGGGGCTTTCGGTTCCGCACCTTTCCCGGCAAGATACCGCCCAAAGGCTTTCAGCCAGTCTTTCCCTGCCTGCATCCACACAAGGCGTTCTTTTAAGGAATCTGCTTTCTCCCGGCGGTTCTCCTGCCGCTGCATCCGTTCCTGCTCCGCAAGCTTTATTAACTCCTTCTGGGATTTCCTCATTCCATTGACAGAAGAAAATAAGGATGTGATATAATAATCAGACAGCTTTCCTCCGTACAACGCACGGTAATGTTCTTTGAGAAGAGCGGTCTCTGTCTTTCCATCTACGGCAAAAGGAATCCCCAGATATTTTTCATTATAAGACTGGTTATAATACCATTCCTTCATGCGGTTATACCGGAGAAAAGTCAGCCGGACCATATCCTGCTCTGCAGAAGATAATTCATCCATGTATATCCTTACGGAGGGGATTGTAAATGTACTTTTATACTCCATAGCCTGATTCCTTTCCAGTTAACCATACGATTGTTAATATTCTTTATTTATGCTATAATTATACCATAAAATAGATAACCTATCAATATAAAAAGAACATATTTTCGTGGGAGGGGATCAAGGATCATGAAGATTAGAAGAGAACGTCACCGTGTATGGAGTTTATCCTATCACGCTGTCTTTGTTGTAAAATACCGTAAACCGTGCATTACAGACGAGATCGCAGATTTTCTGTTAGACGAGATGCGTCACCTCCTGGAAAGCTGGGGTGGAGAACTCATCGAGGGAAAAGCAGATAGGGATCACCTGCACCTGCTGTTCAGCCTGCCGCCGGATAAGGAGCTGGCAAGATATATCGGATTGATGAAACAGGTCAGTGCAAGGCAGGTACGTAAGAAATATAAAGACCATCTTAAAGAATATCTGTGGGGAGATTCTTTCTGGACAGACAGTTATTACCTGGGCAGTACGGGTGGAGCAAACCTGGAAGTAATCGAAGAGTATATCAAGAAGCAGGGACAGCCTAAGAGGAAGTATGTCCGCAAGAATGGGCTGTCTTAACGCCAGCTGGACGATTCATCCCAGCCTTAGCATAGCTACGACTGGGTCTTCTCGTCCAATAAAGATAAAGTATTTTCCATAAGAATTCTCCTTTCTTTTTTTTATCTTTACATATATGCGAAGAACTTGTCTTAGTAACACTCTCATCCGTATCTTTTAATTCCATTGCATGTGTTTTTATTGGTAGAATAATACCGATAAACAGTACCAACAATGGAATCAACCATCGTTTTTCCTCATCCTCATAAATTAATCCTCCTTGTTTTATATTTATAACAATAGTATATCATAAAAATGCTTTTTGTTATTTTTCTGTATAAACCATTTTTATCTTATCATCCAATTTTCTTCCTTATATTAGTATGATGGAATGAGCAAAATTCAATTATTTATATTATAGGGGGATAGAGGGGGTATGTGTTCCTCCAGCGAGGTGTACTACAGCCTCGTAAAGAAGCGCGGTCAACTTCGCTTGCCCGCCGGTGTATCACCACCATTTTCTTTATACTCTACAAATATGCTGGCATTAATTTTGTGTAATAAAACATACATATATGTGTGTAATAATTTCACAGATATATGAGTGTAATTATATCACAACTATATCTGTGATAAGAAAACACTCATGTATCTGTGGGGTTAAAGCACACATCTTATGCTTACTATCATGGAATCGGATTCTTTTCATAAAAAAGACTCACATCCAAAGATGTAAGCCTCATTTATTTTTTATCGTTCTGGCTCATCCCATGATTGTTGTGGATGCTGCAGGTTGTAGATCTGCTGTTTCAACTGTTGATTCTCTCTTTGGGATTGAGCCAGCTCCTGTTTATAATCTTGTAGTTCATTTCTGGTATCTGCAAGTTCTAGTTCTGTTCTTACGAGTTTCTGTTCTGACTTTGCCAAATCCCGTGTTAAGTCTCGGACACGATCTATATTTTCCCCATTTTTCTGAGCTAATGCATCAATACCAACCTTTATGGCTGTAACATCAACCCCTTGTTTTTCTACGTCTTTCCGAAAACCTTCCATCCGGATTGACTCATCATGAAGATGATCGAGCCTTGTTTGTGCCGCCAAAAGCTGTTTTTCCAGAGCAGCATGTTCTTTCGATAAACCAGCATGTTCTTTCGATAAACCAGTATGTTCTTTCGATAAACCAGTATGTTCTTTCGATAAGTCTGCATGGTCTCTGGAAAGATTCGTTTTTAAATCTGTCAATTGATTTTTGTTTGTAAAATAATTTGTTATTAAAACACTAATTATACCAAATACACCAGCTATTAATCCTGTACTTACCGCTGATATAATAGTTGCCTTCATAATAATTCCTCCTGTGTCACTTAATCTTAACGATTGTAACACAGTTCCACTTATTTGTGTTAAAAACATCATGATTTTCTCCTTTCTTCTATTAATATGGAAAAGGACGGTTCATAACCGCCCTTTCCATCGCTCTTATTTTATTGGTTTCTTTCTCTTTTTCATCTGATAAATACCTAATCCGATAAACAATGCCATCGCCAATACGATTGGCAGATAAGATAACCAGTTCTCGAATCCACCGGTAAGTGGTGGAGTTGGAGTTTTTTCATTATCCACGTCATAAGTCAGATCGTAGAAGTAATACAGGTCTTTTGCTTTATCGTATTTTCCTTTTGAGGTATCTGCTTTCATATCTTCAGCTTCTTTTGTAGTCAGTGCCATCGGCACGGTAACATTGATCGGATCTTTCATCAGTGTGTAGCCTGGAAGAGTCTTTGTCTCAGTAAGGACATAATCGCCTGGGTCGAGGTTATCGAACAGAATCTCTCCGTTCTCATCGGTCTCTTTTGTAGCAACCAGTTCGGTCTTCTTATCAGCAAGGATTTTTTCAATCTTAAAGGTGACTCCCTTTAACTTCTTCGTCTTGCTGTTTCCACGTTTGATGACTTTGATACTGGATGAGATCGCTGCGTTTTCAAACGTACCTCCGAATTCCTGATGGTCTTTATCTACCGTAAAGGCGATATATGGTGTGCCATCTTCCTCCTTACCGGCTGTCGCATTTTCAAGGTCAGAGATCTTATTAAACTCATACCGGCTTTCAGAACCCGATTCCGTGATCTTATAGTCTCCCCAGTCGAGGTCGTCAAAGGATACGAACAGAACCAGATATTTTTTCCCATTGATTGTTATGACATTATCCTCATCGGATACCGTATTTTTGGTAAAGGTCACGGTCTGTTTATCCGTATACTCTTTTTCATGAACCGTCTCTCCAGTGATTGTAAAAGTAAAGCTCAGATCGCCATGACGGAGATCTAAAGACTCGACCGGGATCATCTTGGATACGGAAACGGAGCCTAACTGCGGGTTGCTCTTATTGATCAGCGATGTTTCTGACCGCTCTGTGACGGAATCGGCATCTTTTGTAACAGTAACGTTGGAGGATAGTTCGTAGTCTGGTACATCTTCTTCTTCCCATGTGTACTCAATCTTCTGGCTACCCTTATACTTCGGCAGGTTGATCGTTTTTGCTGACCAGTTGTTCTCCTCAGATAATACGACATTTCCATCTGTGATATCTGTTGTCGTTCCATCACTCTGTTCTAATGTCAGCTTTTCTACCCGCTCCCCGTCAGCTAATAAATGAACTGTTACGGAATCCGGACGGAGGTTATACAGGTTTTCCTCATCATTCCATGACTTGGCAATCTGTGCGGAAGTATACTGTGCATATGTATTCGTCAGGTCGGTATGGATATACGTGTACTGGCTGTCGGATGAAGTTGTTGTCTTGGTATCTGTCAGTTCATAGTCCTTTGGTAAGCCGGACGTATCCTCTTCCCATGTATAAACATACTCTTTGCCGACATCATCGTATTTTGGTAAAGCCTTATCTTCTGGCAAAGTAAAAGTCCAGTTATTTTCTTCATTAAGATACTCTGTTCTTATTGCTACACCATTCTGCAGCAGGTTAACCTTAATTTCCTTTGGTCTCTTCTTCGGTGCATTGTCATTATCCTCCCAATACTTGGTAACGGATGGGATGACAACATCTGGAACATAATCTGCTGGTTCATTATAGAACGTCACGCAGTTCGTCTCTCCGTCTTTAAAGTACCCTTCTTTATATTCGGAAGTATTTTGTTTCCAGTTTACACCCTCTGGAACGACTTCCTCGTAATAATACTTGCTTAAGTCGATATTATCGTCAAACGCGTAGATCCAATCTTTTTCCTTTGTCAGTGTGATGGTCTTATATAAGTTTGTCTTTTCTTTATCCGTATACATGTGGATCGTTAATGAATCTGGTCGATCCTCTTCTTTAACAAAACCTTGTGTCTTTTCTTCTCCCCAATTCTTCGTGATCGTAGGTGTCTTGATATCCGAGAATGTCAGGGCAAAGGTATACGTATTTTCTGCCAGATTGTAGGTTGCTGAGATGGTATCTGGGTTAGCGGCATTGACTTTTGATACAACCTCGTTGCTGCTTAAGTTTAAGTAATCGATGTTCGGGATATACGCTGTGTTCTTTTCTTCCTGTGGATATAAGGAGTAACCTCTTGGTGGTATCACTTCCACAATCTTGTATAAGTTCTTCGCATCCGGGTTTACCGTATAATATCCGATCGGCAGCTTGTCCATACCGGCACGTCCGCCATCGTCCGTATCTTTGTCGATACTTTTGATAGTCTTGATAAAGTCACCCTCTTTGATGATGGTCTTGCCGTCATAACTCTTTAAGTCCGTTGCTGCATAGACTTTAAACGTAGCAGACAGACCGGAATCTTCGGCATCCGCTGCCCCTTTCTTTGCGGCATCGATCTTTAAGAGGGATAAGGAGATGGATCTCTGTGTATCTTCCACATCCGCCTCTGTCTCCGGGTGTTCGTCCACTTTCGGGTCAAGCTTTAAAGTAGCTGGATCTTTGACATCGATCGTGACTTTTAAGATACCCGGATGTCCTTCCCCGCCATCTTCCGCCTTTGCATAATATGGGCTGCTCTCCTTTAACTGGATCGTAACTTCCAGTTTTCCAGATCTTTTACTCTTGTCATCGGCAAAGGTCGGGTACTCTGGACTGATGGATGCGATGTCATCATCTGTTAAGTCTGTGATGCTCTCACCCTCGCCATCACTGTAACATAACGCATAGTTAAAACTGTCTGCTGTAAGTTTTCTTGCTGCTAATGTTTCCTCATCTTCCGTATCCGGGTCTGTGTAGAGGTAGAATTCCTGTTTTGGTACGGTATAGATCCCTGTCTCTGTCGGCTCGGTATTCGGTACTTTCTGGTCGGTATCCCCAACATAGATCTTCTTTAACACACCGGAGTTAGCAAACATCCCTACCGTAGAGTTTAAGCTGCCTGTCTCCCAGTTTGAAAGGTTTAATGACGTTAACTTTGTGCAGTAAGAAAACATCTTGTCTGCATGGATCATGTTTGACGTATCGACATGATGAAAGATGACACTCCGCAGCTTCTGGCACTTGTAGAACATGGAAGAAGAGATCTTGTTGAACTTCACTTCCTGTTTTGTTGTCTGCGTGGAAACGTAGAACGTACCCTCATCCTCCGGGTCTTGCCATAACACGACCGTACTCTTGCTGTCGGCTGGGGTCGGGTTGGCTTTTGTCCCTACCCTGTCTGCGGAGACATCATAGACCGCTTTGGCACTTGCTGGTGCTTTTTCATAAGTAAAGATCACTTTCTGGGCGTTGACGATATAAGGATTTAATTGCTCACCTGTACAAAGGAAATAATCCCCGTGGCTTGGCTGTTCTTTAAAGTTCTCATCGTCCGGCTGCCAGGAACCTATATCAAGGTCCTTTGCCCCGGCATCCCATGTGAGAACGACTTCGTGTGTCTCCGTATCGACATCAAAACCGTCCGGTGCTTTTGTCTCTTTGATATAGTAATGCCCCATGAAGAAGTTCTTCGTGTAGCTTGTCTTTTTGTTTGTAAAATCGGCATAGCCCTTGCTGTCTGTTGTGACCTCATCGATCTTTTCATCTTTTTTCCAGATCACATTTCCGGCATCATCCATGATGTTCTCCCCGGCATATAATGCATAGACGGCTCCAGCTACTCCGGTATCTTTGTAAGTAAACTCTTCTGTACCGGAAGCATAGCCTGTCATAACATTTCCTGTCTTATTGATACGGATACGTCCGTAGATCGGAGAATCATTAAATCTGCTGTAGGCACTGTCCGCGTTGCTCTTGTTGGCACGGAAAACGATTTCTCCATCCGTTTCTGCCACATGGTCTGCATCGATCGTGATGACCTTTTCCTGATAAGGGAAATCCGGGTCAGAGGAATCCTTGCCGGTATCTTCCTCACTTAAGAGATACCCAGCCGGTGCTTTTGTTTCTTTGATCTTGTAAGTACCAAAGGAAAGCCCTTTTACCGTCACTCTTCCAATCTCGGTCCCGTCTTTTCCATCTCCTGTGTAGTATTTTCCAAGTTCTTTCCAGTTATCTCCCTCTTTTTGATACAGGGTAAATTCGGCATCTTTTAATAAAACGCCAGTATGGGTGGAATGTTTTTCGATGGATAATGAGATCGGAAGTTCCTTATCCGTATATCTTCCATCCTCATCCCCCAGTGTAAGGATATGTTTTTCCTGTTCCTTTGTAAGGGTGTTTCCTTTTACGAACGCAGTCATTTCTTTTTTACTGAAAACACAGTCATCTTCCCTTACCACAAAGACGGCATCCTCATTGTTCTCTTCGTTTAATTTTTCGTGGAACTTCGAGCCATCTGTCTGCTTCAAACTGTAGACACCCGGCAGCAGCCATGGGATCGATACCTTTCCCTCTTTGTCTGCTTCACAGATGACCTCTTTTTTATCCGGGTCTTTTAAGTAAGTGCCATCGTTCTTTAAGACCTTAAACTGTGCCCCGGCTTCCGGTTCCACTGTCTTTTCGTCTTTTGTCTTAAACTTCTTAAAAGTGGCGATACCGTAATTGATTTCCTGGTAGTTGTTCTTTTCGCCAGACCACTGCATGGAGCCTTCATTATCCTTCCGCTTTAAGTCAGCTGAAAAGATCGGTCCGCTCAGGTAGTAGCCTGTGGTACCGGAGGTCTGCACGATCACAAAACCGTCCTCTCCAATCGCGGAATGCATCCGTCCATCCTTATCTTCTACACAGTCGATATCCACGGAAGCTTTTCCTGCCTCATCGGTCTGCATGGTCGCAAGGACAGCATCCGCATACTTCTGTACAAAAGCATTCCGTTCTTCCTGTGTCCAGTCCTCCCCGTTTTCTCTTAAGTCGGCAAGGTCAGCCTTACTGATGGAAGAGACGTTCATGACAGCAAATCCGGCATCCGGTTCCACGGTCCGTCCCTCTTCATCGTATTCTTCCCTGTCCTGATCAAAAGCAACTTTATATTTGTCAAGATAGATCCGGTCACCCTGATAGGTATTGTCTACGGTATATTCGAACGTAGTCGCTGTCCCATCCTCGTTTCCGAGATCTTCTTCTGTTACCGTAAATGGCTTATCTTCCATGAACTTGTAGGAAGCGGTTCCTTCTATCTGCTTTAAAACATAACTTCCTGCCGCTTTAATCGCTGCACTCTTTGCGTAGCCATTTTCATTCGTTGTAAATGGCTTCCCGATCATGTTTCCATCCGTATCATAGATCGCAAACTTCGCTCCTTTTTCCGGATGGTATGTCTTTGTGCCGCTTAACTCTGTCTTGCTCATCACTTTATGAATGGTTACGGAGCAAGGGAGCAGTTCATCCACGGTCTCTCCACTGTCAGATGTCTTGCCAAGCACAATGTTCCTGCCAGAATAGATATCATTTTTATTCGCGTCCGTATCATCTTCAATGTGAAGGGAGAACGGACCAACTTTAGTCATGTTTTTTGGGAGTCCTTTGCTCGTCAGTGTCAAGGTATAATAGCCATATGGGACATCTTCCCATGAAGCTGTACCATCTTGTGCAGTTGTCTTTGCCACACCATCCGTATATGGAGTATCTTCTGAAAATTTAGAAACAGCTTTTAAGGTGAATTCGATTCCCTTTTCCGGTTTGATCCCCGTCTCGTTCACAAGATCATTGACATATTTTGTGATAGTCACGGTTCCTTTTTTTGCTTCCTCGTTGGAAGTAAGGGAAGTGATCGTCTTTCCACTTTCTTCTTTTGCCAGCAGGGTATCACTGGTCCCATTATCATATAAGATAAATTTATGTGCCTCTGGATCTTTTTCAAATCCGTTTGGAGCCCATGTCTCTTTGACCCAGTATGTACCGGCTGTTAATCTTCCACTGTTTCCTTTATAGACAGTCTTTCCATTCTCTGTCTGTTTGGAGATATTGATGGAAGAGACTTCGGTTCCTTTGTCACAACTGGATTTATTATAGACGGTATAAACAGCACCTTCCAGAGAAAGGTCTGTGGAATAGGATTCCTTACAGGTCTTATACAGGCTGATCGAGCCATACTTTGGTGTATCCGCGAAGGTATAACTGATCGATACTGTGTTTCCCGTCTCTTTTTTAGTCACGGATTTTACTTTTCCATTCACTTTGATGATATGATTCGGTACGCTGACCTCTTCAATCTTCCAGTCTGCGGAAAAATTCGCTTTGGCTTTTGCCGCTTCATCCGCTGCATTTTTGGCGGCCTCTTTTTTCGCCGCTGCCTGCGCTAATGATTTATCCGAATAGTTTCCATCGTTTTTACATTTTTCTTTCTGTTTTTCCGTAAGCTTATCCCAGTTTGTCACATATTTCTTTTCCGCACTTCTTTGTGCAGAAAATGTCCTCGTGACCTTACTGGATGCCTTTCCATTACTGCCAGTAGTCAGGTTTACGGTAAGGGCTTTTCCATCTACATCTTTTGTTGTCGCTTTGAATTTTGCACCACTTACGACTTTTTTTGTAGTAGAATCGGTCTTGGTCACTTCCACAGATACTTCTTTGGATACTTTTCCTGTTTCTTTTGCTGTCACCGTATCATACTCTGGTTTCGTCTTTACCCAACGGAAATAAGGCTGATGCGTGATCGTGTTGCCATCTTTACACTTGGTATTCCTATATACAACAACATAGCCTTCTACTTTGCGCTTTTTAACTTTATTATAAAGTGGTAATATCTTTTTTTGATAATTCCATCCCTTACTAGCAGCTAACTGTGTCAAAGCGGTTTTTACATTTTTCCCCATACTCTCAGCCCAGACATAAGTCTGGATAAAATAGGACTCCCGCTCTGTTGCATTAGATGGTTTCACATCTTCATAGAACCAGCACAACCCTTTTGCGATCGCAGTAGTATTATGGATAAATTCGGCATCATTGGACTTCGTAGATTTCCAGTTAGAAGCAAAAACTACTTTTTTTGTATAAGTATCGCCCGGATGTCCACGCCCAACCGCATAGCCGCAAATGACATGTTTGTTACCATCATCCGCATCATCCATTACGAATTTACGAAAAGGGGTCGTTGATTTATGTCCTACTTCATCAATCGCTACTGCTCCCATATCCGTGTTAGAATGCAGTTTATGTCCTGTTTCTTTGTAATCTTTGATCGTGTCTGCTGCCTGTACCTGCAAAGTCCCTTTTGAAAATACCCCTGTATTTGCAAAATCTCCAAAAACAAAAGCAAAAATAAAAACAAAGATAAATAGTCTCTGTAACCATTTTTTCACTATCAAATTTTTTCACTCCTTCCTATCTTATATACAGTCGGTAATCTTATTTTTCTCTTTTGCAAAAAACTAGGGTATTTTTTGCGATAATCGATAAAAACGCATTTGTTTTCTCCCCTTTCTGTTCTTTTTATAATCCTTACATTTTCTAATATGTTTTTTTTGGTAGCTCAGCCGTTATGTTTTTTGTGAAAAATTCTGAACAAAAAAAAGACCCATACCCTTTCAGGTATGAGCCTCTTAAGGAACCTATTTGCTCCCCTTACTTCACTAAGCCTTCTTTTAAAATTCCTTCTTTTAAACCATAAACTTTCTTAGGAACCTTAACTACCAGTTTCTTATGAAGTCCCTTAAAAGCCTTTTTGTTTAAATTCTTTTTTGTAAACTTTACAGACTTGATCGTGATCTTCTTTAAGTTCGGACATTTGAAAAATGCTTTATTAGCAATCTTCTTTACATTTGCACCAACAACAACAGATTTTACTTTCTTGTTGTTCTTTACAGCTTTTGTTGCAATAGATGTTACTTTGTAAGTAATGCCTTTGCTTTTTACAGTAGCAGGAATGGAGATTTTCTTCGCATTTTTCTTTGCTGCGATAAAACTTACTTCTTTTCCTGCTTTTGTTACCTTGTAAGTCTGACCTGCTACAACAAATTTTGTACCAACTTTAGCTGCTTTTTTTGCAGGCTTTGTAGGATTTACCACTGTAGTGTTATCCTTCTTGTCTGTAGAAGGTTTTGTGTCATCTTTCTTATCTGTAGAAGGTTTTGTGTCATCCTTTTTACCTTCTGTAGTGGTGTCTGCCGGTTTAGACGGCTTGCTTTCTTCCGGAAGTTTTGCAATCTCTTCTGTCTTTGTTTCACCACAAGTTAAACAGGTAAATGTCTTTACGCCTGTAGATGTTGTCGTAGGAGCTGTTGTCACGTCTCCATCATTCCACTTATGTCCAGTTGCTTTTTCTGTGATTTCTTCTTTTGTCTCATCACAGGTAGAACAGGTATATACCGTTTTTCCATCTTTTGTACAGGTTGCTGGTGTTACTTTTGTTTTCTCCCAGCTGTGTCCCAGAGGCTGTGTCACCCTTTCTTCTCTCTCTCCACATTCCCTGCAGACATAAAAATCTTTTCCAGATTCTGTACAAGTTGGTAACTGGCAGGCATTGCTGTCTTCTTCCCAGTCATGCCCATGCGCTTTTTCATCTACTTCACCTTTTTCCAATAAAGTGCCGCAGGCAGTACAATAGGTATCACCTGTATAACCATCCTCTGTGCAGGTTGCTTCATGGTCATTATAAATACCGATATCATCTTCATCATGAGGGCAGGTCGCTGGTTCTGCAGTCAGTGCCTGTTTTTCTTCTGCACCACATCTTTCACAGACTAAATAAAAATTTCCATTTCTAGTTGTTGCATTGCTAAATTCATGTCCAAGAGGCTTAATTGTTGCGTCTTTCTCAACAATACTACCGCAATCAGGACAATACATATCTCCTTTTCCTTCTGTTGTACATGTAGGCTTAACCGTATAACGCCAGTATCCAAACTCGTGGTCACAATCTGCCGGATCAATCTGTGCTGCAAATGTAGGAACTGCCATAGTCATTGCCATAATACCTGCCATAATACTTGCTAAAATTTTCTTTTTTGCCATTTTTTTTCTCCTTTTTTCTTTGTATACCATTTACTTAGTTCTTTCTATTCAACAGGGATGCGGATTTCTCTCCGTCACTGTTGATAATTTTGGTTCCTCCTTCACGATATTTATATCATCATTGAACTACTCAAGAATTTTTATAAGAACTTTTTAGCCCCAAAAAGAAGATTCCCTTTTCAGAGAACCTTCCTTTTCCTATTTTAGAAGCGAGAAATATCCCGGATTATTTGCCGTATCTATATGTGCCATCCTTGAGTCAACGCTATTTTTATTATAGACTGTTCCATTATTGCCTAAGATAGATATTGCCTTATAGAACATATCAGAATCTAGGAATGGTCTTTGGATGAATCCTGTACCCGTCTTTTTCCACTGTGCATATAAAGTTGCCGAGATCAAACGATTGTCGTAAGTCGCTCCATTTTTATACGAAATCGTGTCTGTGTACTTATCAAAAGACCATCCACGGAATTCGTATCCTATTCTCGTAAATGTATTCACAGGAAGTGCATAAGACTGATTTCCTTTATGAGTGACACTATTTAGCTTTCCGGTGCCGCCATTTGCATCAAAGCTTAAGGTAAAATCGTCTACATTGTATAAAGCATACAACGTGACGGTGCCACCGTCTTTTATAGCACTATATGCCTGTCCAGGTGTGTATGATGTTCCTGTTCCATCCGGTTTTGTATTCCAACAGGTAAATTCATAATTATTCTTTTCCGGGCTGACACTATTTATATATAGTCCGTGATCACCATACTGCATACGATCTGGATAATCTGTCTTTGTTTTTTCTTCTAATGTCCAAAGCTGTGCAACGGTATGGTTTGGCGTATACTGTTCTATCCAGGTATTATCTTCTGCTCTGCCATTTACGACATCTAAACATTTGTTTGTCTGCTTATTGTAAATGCTAACCTTACCATTTCCTTCATCGGATAAATACCAGAGATAGTCTGCTTTATCATTTTGCTGATTCCAAAGATTTATTGCTTTATTCGATTGATCTACATTAGGATCACCATCAAGATTCAATGCCAAACCATTATGAACGCTGATGATATAATAATACTGTGTATTTTTATATCGTTCAAAGAGCCACTGTGTTTGTGTAGCAGCATCATTTTTCCCAGAATAGATAACCGTTGCTGGATTTGATCTAGGCTCGTAGTCCCTTCCATATACATGCATGTACATATTCGTTCCACAATCCGATTTCATATAATATACACCGTTCGGGATTATCTTGCATCCATTCAGACTTGTTTGATTTTTCAAACTTGAAGGAAACGAACCGCCCTGTAGATTATAAACGAAGTTATGCTTATAAGCTGTCCAATGGGCGTACAGTGTCGTATCTGCTGTGATCTTATTTGTCGATGATGCTTTTGTTCCCCCAGTTTTTGCCGTATACCAACCGTCGAACTTGTACCCTTTCCTAGTCAGATTATCTAATGTGCCATACTCTTTACCAGTTATCAGCGTCCTTGCAGCAGGAGTTGAAGGACCTCCATTTGCGTCAAACTTTAAAGTATACTCTTTCGACCAAGATGCCGTTACTGTTTGGTCACCGTTACAAAGAGTTACGGATGTAACCGCTTTCTTGCTTGAATTGTACCATCCATTGAAATGATAGCCCGATCTTGAGACTTCAGGTAATGAAGTTACACTTTCACCACAATATTTTTTAAACTCTAAATTATTACCATTCTTAGAACCACCTTTTGTTTTGGTAAATGTGCCAGAATCAGGGTTACAAGTCAAAGTATACTGGTTCCTTTTTACAGATGTAGAAAGCGTGGTATGAAACCATGCTAAAACATCTGTTAGACCCTTAACTTTTCCTTTAAGCATGGATGTATTGATGAGATTTAAACGAACTGGTATAGTGATTGTACGATCCGAAGTATTATGTCCAGCGTATTTGCTAAAATTATAAGAAACATCATATGGAGCTTCTTTTTGCCCCTTTGGAACTGTTACCCCGGTACCAGAAACAAAACTAATGTTACCATATGGCGTTTGACCCTTAGAATTTTTGCTTTTATTTTGACCATTCAAATAATAATGCGCTTTTAATTTGAATGAAATGTGAAATAAGATAGTATTATAATAACCGTCAGAGTCTTTTACCGTATTTTTAGTCCCTGCATCCGATATTTTTAAGTCTGTGACAACACTACCGTTTGGAGATGGATTTGTTATATCAGATATTACTTTAACAGGTCTTGATTTGCTAGTAAAGAGGGTTTTATGATCACCTGATTCTGTAAGTTCTGTTTTTGTTCCTGTATAGTATACATGAACAGGCAGATTAGCATCACCCACCTTTATATAACAATAACCATTGGGATTATAATTTTTTTCTGCCGCCAGCGCAACATTATAAAACAAAATCCCGCAAAAAGCGATGATCCATAAAAAAGCAATCCCCATTGGCAGCCATCTTTTCCATTTCGGAGCCGCTCTGCTTTCCTGTTTATTTCCATTTTTTAACCTTGTCATGATATCATCTTCTCCTTTCCTGTTACAGAACATCTTATATCCTTTTTTCTGACAGGAGATGCCCGTTTTTTTGATGATCTGTTTTTCTCTGTTTTGCTCTGAGTCAAATTTTTCTCCTTTCTGACTTTTAGAAAAAATAAAAGTCTATTTATAGGTTAGTATGAAAGATTAGGAAAATTCAATGAACATATACCCAACCCTTCTTTGCATTAATATGTTTTTTCTTGCAAAACAAAAAGCCCCGGCTTTTGCCAAGGCTTTACAACAAGAGAAACTTACCAGATTTAAGTTTTCTCCACTCATGGTTCCGGCAGGACCATATACCGACAAATTTTCAAAATAAGGAGTTGTGTGTTCTCTTGTTTGTTTTTATATCTTATCATGCAGAAAACAGAAAGATATTTTTATAAGAAAAAATTACTTGTTAACTATCTGTTCCTTATTTTCGAAACGAAGATATAAGCAATGCAACACAATATAAAAATAAATGCCACTACTTTTATGGTATTTTCCCTTTTGATATCTGGTGTAGATGGTTCATAGGTTATCGTTTCATCTTTTGTTGTAACCACGGTTTTCTTAGTTGTTTTCTTTGAATCTTTTTCTTTATTTTTTGAAGTGAATCTCTCACAAAATACTAAATAACGATATTTTCCATGGGATCGGTATGGATGACAGGTAAGAAGAGTGATCATATCCTTTCCTGGCTGAATCTTTACCTCGTCACTGTCATTTGGATATACAATCTTGATACGTTTTACGATATAGGTAAGCTTTTCCCATTGATTTTTGATATAAACTTTATCACCGATCTGTAGTTTTTCGATTTCCCGAAAATAAGGTGCGCCCTGGTATCCCCTGTGTCCGGCGATTACGGAATTTGTGTTATTCCCACCAATCGGCAAAGAGGTATTGCCTAAGACTGTTGCGCCTTTTGCCATGTTCTTTTTGGTCGCCCGCACATAGAGCGGCAGCTGTACATCCATCGCTGGGATCTTGATATATCCACACCGTTCTTCTTTAAACCCATTAAGAGGGATAGGGAACCATGTATAGGAAAAAGCATCCTTAAAATCCTTTTGTCCGTTTTTATAAATATCTTCGTTATATTTCTTAATCGACTGGTAAAACGAATCGGATTCCTTTTTCTTCTTTTGTTCTTTATTTTGTTTATAAGCATTGTCTACTTCTTTTTGGTAGGAGATTGCCTCCATATGTATCTTTTCTGACCTTACTGCGGGATAGAGGCTCATCCCTATCCCAAGTACGATCAGACATACACTAAAAAGAAACCGAAAAACTTTTTTCAGCATGAAAAGCCTCCTATCGTTTTTGTAATTTCTTTCTGATGAAAGAAATAATGAACAGGACAATGCTTGTGATGCCAATCCCTAACAGGATTGCTTTCTGGTAAGTCCGCATCCATTGGGAACGTCCTGCTTTTTTCTTTGCACGTTCTTTTTCGTAAGCTTTTGGTGAGTATTTTGTCCGTTTTCCCCTGACTAAGAGTCGATGGGTATTTTGTCCATATGGGGTACATGTGACTAATGTAACAAGGTCTTGTCCATCTACGACACTTAATTTACTTGTATCTTCTGGCAGGACTACATCAATCCGGCAGACCTCATAAGCTAATATCTTATCTAAGACACGGATATAGAACTGATCCCCTTTTTGCAGTTCTGTAAGGTCAGTAAAGAGTTTTGCTTTGTTCAAACCTGTATGTCCCGTAAAAACAGCATGGGTATCTTTTCCACCAACTGGCAGGGATGTCCCTTCTAAGTGTCCGACTCCTTTTTCAAGGACACTGTTTGATGTTCCATGGTATACCGGCAGATCTACATTAATTGATGGAATCTCCAGCGAACACATAACACCGGTATTGTCCAGATTTAAGAGCTGGTAGTATTCTTTTTCGCTTATTCCGCCATTGGTCTCTTCGGAGAAAGGGTCTGTGAGGACAACATGGGAAGAAGCTAGTTTTTCATTATATTCTCTTGCTTTTTCCAGCATTTCTTCCTTTTCTTTTTTATCTGTATGTTTTACTTCGTTCTCATAGGTACTGATTGTAGATTTTGCTGCATGTTCGTTGAGATAATTTGCGATCCAGGGGTAAACGAGCAATGCGACTCCTATAAGGATAATAAGTACCTGTATTATCTTTTTTTTCATTTTTCAAATCCTTCCACGTACAAATACGTGGGCTTTTCTTCTTATATTTTTTAAACGTAAAAACCGGGGAAGGGGATACCATCCCCTGTCCCCGGTCAGAAACGAAAGAATTATTTATTTTTATTAGCAGGCTGTTTCTTCTTTCTTTTTGTTTCTTGTCATGGAGTAAACGCCTCCTCCTAAAAGTCCTGCTCCTAAGATTACTAATCCAACAAGACCGGTTCCACCAGTAAGAGGCATATTAAAGCCCTTGTTGTTTTCAATCGCCATCTTTACTTCAGCGTTTGGAGATGTGGTATCTCCTGTAGAAGAAGTAAGGAGTGTGCAAGGTTTACTGTCTACGGTTGCGGTTGCAGCCTGGATGTCACCAACATACATATCTGTCTTACCAATTGTTCTACCGTTTGCTGTCTCACTTGTTGGTCCTGCCACTGCTTTAGACCCGATGTCTGTTGTCGCTGCGTTAACCAGCTGTCCGTCTTCATTCTTGATACTTGTGCCATAATTAGCGATGATATTATCAGCTGCAGCGTCATCTAAACCTGTCGTACCAGCTACGGAAGCCTTGATATCACGTTTTGTTTCTTCAATATTAATAACCATCTGATCTTTTAATAAGGTATAACCGTCGTCTGTTGCAACCTCAGTCAGCTGATATTTATCACCCTCTAAACCTTTGATATAGAGTTTTCCTGAAGCAGCCGGAGTAAAGGTTGTTGCCTGTGCCTTGTCCATTGTCTTTCCTGTCACATAGTAAAGCCCATCTTCTGCTTTTTTAGCGATAACATAATATGCATCAGTGGAGTTATACAGTTTGAACTGTACTTTTGTTGCATCTCCCTTGTTATCAGAGAAAGTCTTTGTCAGGTCGATACCATAGGAGTATACATAGTTTCTATCCTGTAAGGAGTTACTGTACTTATTGTTTGTACGGCTCCATACGAGGGAGATATCATTTGCATTACCGCTGTCACCTAATGTAACGGATGCATCAGAATTTACAGTTGCTGTATAATACAGTACCATGTAGTAATCAGAGTAGCCAGCTTTTGTAGCCCCCTTATCACCTACGGCTTCGTATGGATTGGAAGCACCTTTTACATTTGTACCATTGATCTGGTTAAGTCCTGCCTCTGTCAAAGTGATCGTTGCTTTATTGGCTGTCACTTTTTCAGTCCCGTCTTCACCAGATACGGTAACTGTTGCATAAGCAGCTTCATGTTTTCCACCATCAAGGTTCCAGATCTCTTTCGCATTCTTTGTATTGTTAGCTTTTGCATCAGCAGCATTATCATAAAAAGCAATCTTGAAATCCTTGTTATAGTTAATACCAGTAGATAATGCATCTGTAAATGTATACTGGCTTAAATAAGTAGCTTTTGATGTGATATGTGGTAATTTAGATACAACACGGTAATCAAGAAGGTCACCTTCGGATGCAGTTGTTGTATCATCATATTTAAAGTCGTTGCTGTAACCCTTACCGTCCTTGCCGGCTTCTGTATTGTTTGCGCTAGTATATCCGCCTCGGTTTGCAACATAAGCCGCATCTGTAGTATCTGCTTTGTTTTCTGCAGCAGTATCTGCGTTATAAACGATCAGGGATTTGGAGTCAAATGCACCAGAATAATTTGTATCCTTGCTGGAAGTAACTACGCCGTTTCTGTCTTTTGCATCACTGGAATAAGCGTTTCTGACAGCTTTATCGATCGTGGGGTTTCCTGTTTGGTTCTTCGGATAAGATACGAAATCATACAGCCATTTTTCACCACCGATACTGTCTGCCACACCGTCTGCTGCATGGTCTGTGTTTGTATTGGTATCTGCTGCAGTATTTGTGAAAGGCAGGCTGATGAACCATGGGTTAACTGTAGATGTAACCTGTTCCGGCACCTTTGTTTCTACCATCAGATATAATCCTAATGGAAGTCCGCTCTTTGTAGCAAGTCCATTCGCATCTGTCTCGATCACACCAGTATCTGCTGTCTGTACATCATCACTGTCTTTATTCTGGTCTTTATATTCAATGAGGTAAGATTCTAATGCATTCTTTGCAGCAACATCATCTGCTTTAATGATCGCAGCTAATGCATCTTCAATCTGTGTGCTTGTGTAATGTAATACACCTGCATTTGTACAAGGTGCAGAAACTCCATCCCCTGTCATCACTGTGGCATCTGCCTCATTTAATTTTAAGATCTGCGCTAATGCAGTTGGAATCTCATAAACAACTTTAATGTTGCTGCCTGTTCCATCTGTCTTGCTGTACTGTTCGATGTTACCGACACGTAAATATGTAAACTGTACACCCTGGATCGCATAATCAGCCAGTGCATTCTCTACGCGGTTATCTGATTCACCGGTTGCTTTATATTGCCCTTCGGTATAATCTCCAGCTGCTTCTGCCGATGTGATATCATATTTATGGACAGTGATGCTTCCTGTTTTGGAGGTATCAATGATATCGGCATTTGCCAGGTCTTTTGTAGTTGCTGTATTGTTTGTGGTATCTTTGGATGATGCAGCGGCTACAGGTACGGCAGAGAGAACGGCAGTATAAGTAGGGGCACATACGGATGCTAACATTGCGGTAGCCATGGATAAAGCTGCGGCTTTTTCTGTAAATTTCTTGAACTTCATTAATTTTTTCTCCTTTTTTATTTACACTTTTTGTTATAAATTAATTAGTTTATCTGGTTTTCGGGGTCTATCTCTCACCCTCATCGTATCTACGTCCTTTCTTTTGTTTAATACATATAATCAACAAGTGATCTTCCTATGCTGTTAATATGTATTTTTTGATTTCACTTCGTATCCCACTGCTGTTACCTCGTGTTATCCGTTTGTAATTCACCAGCAGGCAACAAAAAGCGATTGTGTTTTTTGATTTGCGTTTCGTGATACACCAACGGGCAACTGAAGTTAACCGCGGTTTCTTTACGAGACTTTCGCCTCGCTGGGGGAGCAAAACCCGGCAGTGCTTACTTCTTGTCAGTAGGGGATACCGATATCTCCGCCACTACTGACGCTAGGTTAACTATACAATTCATCTCGCTACCTGCATTTCATTTAGAGGGTAGGAGAATCCTTGTTTTTTTATAAAACTGCCCTCCTTCCTAAATCAGATATTTCATATATCATTTTTTAGAAGAGAAACATTTTTATAAGAAAAACTTAGTTGTTAAGACCATTGCTGCTGCTAAACTTAATGCCGCAATCTTACTTAATTTTTCTTTGCCATTTGTTTTACCTCTTTTCTTTCTTCTTTTATATTGTCTCCCAGCTGACATCGCAGTCGGAACTCCAACTTTTCTTAATATGTAGATTTTTTTAGAAATCCTGTTGCAAGTTCCGTCCGCATGTATATTATGGCAAATTAAGAAAAATAAGAATTTTTGTAAGAAAGAAAAAACATATTAATAAACGGAAAACGAATCCCCGCAAATTTTTCGTTTTCTAGGAAACTGCCATTTGCGCAGTTAATATAAATCCCCCCGGACTTCTCCAATCTTCCGGGGGAATTTTCTTATTATACAAAAAAAAGGACATCCATACGGATGCCCTTTCTTTTTTGTGAACTTACCCTATATCGCAGCCTGCATATTTTCTGGTATACCAATTGCGTCATACAATGTAAGTAATTTTTGACGATCAAATTCATGATAATTATCATCCAGAGAATCAAAAACAATAGTAAAATCATACAATGTGATTGCCTGAGCCTGTGTAAAGCAATTCTGCTCTACGCAAAAATCCAATAAATCCTGGAAACTATCTTCCTGTATGATCTCAATCGCTTCTGAAATCTTATCTTTTGGTAATTTTTCTGTAATGTGAATAATCCGATCATATGCCGTATATTTATAATCCATATCTTTTCCTTTCTATCTTATCCATGTAAATACATGCCTCTCAATCAGTCGCTTAACTTTTCAATCTCCGTCAGCATTTCTGCTGTATAATTGATATGATATTCAGAATAACAACCAAAGCCAGAAAATACTTTTTTATCACCGTCTGATTCATCGGAGATTTCATTCTCGTTTTCACTACCATAATCCCATCCACTTTTATCATTTTCCCTATCTTCTTTGATCAAACTTATTAATCGATTTTTAATCTGTTCAACCGTACCTTCGTAATTATAAAGACTAACTCCATCTGCTTCAGAGTTGGATATACCTATGATCCATTTGTAGACAGGATTTTTTTTAGGTTCAAATCCGGAGTCCGAATTTGGTCCTTGCTTATCATAGATTGATTTGAATTTGTAATAATACTCATAGAACACAAGCTCCGGCATTTGAGCTATTACGCCTCTAATGTCAGTTTCATTATACAAAACAGCTTCATCTGTATCCTTCCCCATAAAATCATTCAGCTCTTGATTGTCAGTAGCCTCTAAAAGATGTTTCACAACAAAATCTACTTTTTCTGCATATCTCTTTTCGTCCTTTGCTTTTTCTACAGAACATTTTCCCATTCTGGATCTGCCTCTCGCATTTGGCATTGTGAAGACATTAGAAATGTATCGGAAGTTATTTTCTGCTCCGTAATACTCAGCTTCTTTAATAGCATCCCAGTGTTCCATTATTGTCTCTAAAACTTTCTGAGCCTCTGTTTCTGATGGATAACATCCCAGCTCGACAGATGCTGCAGATGTGTAACGTTTGGATTCTGTCGCATAACATACAACTGGTTTCATTGCTATTACAGTAAAGCCCTCCTGTTTATGATGGATTGCAAAATCGGAATACTTTGCTAGGTTAACATATCCTTTGTTCATTGTTTTGATCATCATAATCTCTTTTCCTCCTTATTTTGAAATATTTTTTGCAAATCTAATATGTATAGATAAGAAATATGATTTTTCAGCAAGAGAAGAATCGAATTCCTTTTTGATTGGAAATATTAACTTTGTTTCTGTGTTCATAGTTCACACATATATCCATGTTTCTTTTACACAGGTATATGTGTGAAATTAAAACATAGATATATGCATGATTTAATGCCACAGCTATATGTGTGTATGACATACACACATATAGCTATGTTTTTTTTACACAGATATATGTGTGATCTATCTACATTCAATTTATAAAAAAATCCCATCAAGACTTCGAAATTCAAAGCCTTCGACAGGATTTTTCTTGCGTTATTTACTTTTTTGTAAAAATATCATATTGCAATAGCTTCCGATTTTTCTGTATCCGCTTCCTGCTTCTGATAGAAGCTTTCTTTCTGATGATAATATCCCAAAATATAAGTATCACTTAACTTTCCAGTTAATTTAGCTTCTCTTCCATCAATCTTTTCAAAAATTTCTTGAAAGATTTTTTGATACTTGATGTATAAGCCGTTTTTCTTTCGTTTTAATTTATTAAGATATGGTACAATCTTATTTTTAAGTACGATCAATGTAGCGGCAGGACGTTGTACATATTTGTTTTGATATCTTACAGCATTTGGTATACGGGACTTTAACTCTTCTTCTGTATATGTATCAAGTTCAGCCTTTTCGTAAACAGCTAATAACCGTCCCATTAAATAATTAATTTCTGTGTTATCTAAGTCTAAGGTCATTGTGTAAACCTCCTTCCCAGCCTTATCATTTTCATATTTTCGTAAAATTAAGGCGGCGATATAGGTAATATATCTTCTATTTTTCAATGATTTGTATTTTAATGGAGAGGATGCTTTTGTGACCAAAGCATTTTTTAGGGACTCAGATATTGGATGTCCATATAATTTACACCAAAGCAACTCCTCTATTTTTTTAGTGTAAATTCCGGACTCTATTTCGATCCGTTCGTTCCTCTCTGATCCATAAGCATATTTGGAGACCATATATATAGAAGGAATCCATTTTGCTCCAGTAAACGACTCTTTCCATTTTTCTAATTTAGCGACAAAATCATTTCCTGGAGTCTCACTATAATAAGCTAGAGAAAGTCTTCCGGTTGTCATCGCTTTAAAAGCGGCGATTACTATGCAATCGGTGGAGGATAAACTATTATCCTCGGTTGATTCAAAGATGCTCCTATATAAAGTTTCCCTGTCACTTATGATTTCCTCTCCCTCTTTTCTATCTTCAAATGGGGACGGCACGTATCTCCCATTTGGATTCCAATACACAAACATCTCATTTCCTGCGATAATTCCGAAGTTGTTCAAAAGCCATCGGAGCATATTGTGTGATTTCTGAGAAGCTTCATAACCAATCGTTAAAAGATCTTCCGCATTTTTAACAAATGTACCGCGGAAAGTATATTCTGTTTTATCATTAGCAGAGACCAATTTTGCACCAGACTGCAAGGGGAAGATATTTTTGGCATGTAATTCAGTTAAAGGTACATTTTCTCCTGTGAGCATACATAGCCCTGTTTTGGATTCCTTTGCAATAACCATATTGTAATATGCGATATAACAACGGAACATTTCTTTTGATTTCCATGTTTCTATAACCTCTCCGGTCAGCACATCTTTTATTTTCCAACGGACCAAACATTTTTTGTAGGCTGTAGACTGCATTTTCTTCTTACTCATGTCCTCTTCATTTTCTGATTCGAGGACTTCTGCTTTATAAAGGTCATGTATAATACTATTTTTTTCAACATAAGTATGAACGGCATGGGTAAATGCATTTCCATAAGCAGATTCATCCCAATCCATTAACTGTTCCAGATATGATTTTTGTCGTTCTTCATCAAATCCAGACAAATATTCCAGCTGTTCCGCAAAGGGATGCGGAGATGCATGGCTGGTACGGTTTGCAGATTTCAGTGATACGGGTATCAGCGTTCGGTTTTCTTTCTTAGGAACAGCCGCTGCATCAATAAAACAGCCATTGCTGTCAATTGTTATCTCTATCTGTGCGTTTTGCAACGCATGAGATACAGGAGCAAGCGGCTCTCTCATCCCATCTATATATACCCCAGCGTATTTGTCTGCCATAACGTCATATGTTTTGATCAATTTTTGTAATAATCCCACAATGTTTCTCCTTTTGTAATCTTTTTTATCTCTACACTTAGTTTTGATCTCCGTACTTAGAAATGTGCGATATATAAGCACTTCTAGTCTACTTTTTCTTTCTTTTCTTCTGGCATCTCAAAAGTTTTCGGCTGCATTTTACAGATTACTTTTGTCATCACACAATCTTCTGGTTTTATAAATTTGATCACACCGTTATGCATAACCGGACACCACATACGCATAGTTATACAGCCTTGTGTTTCTTTGGAATATGCTTCGTCTGGATAAGTTAAGCCATGATACATCAGCCCAAATGGAATGTCACCATAATTATCAAAGAATCCGATTCCTTCTCCGAATTTACAAGGTTTAACATACCCCTGACATTCACGGGTTCCTAAGAAGATATCCTGTCTGCCGCCTTTTTCGATCATTCTTTTAGAAATCTCTAAATGTTTTTTTTCATTCCAATCGGGTCTGCACTCGGGATGATTTTTATTAAAGATAAAATGAGCCCGTACCTGATAACGACAGTCTCTTAAATAATTATAAAGAGCCATGTCATTTTTATTGCCTTTCATTTTAGGGATGATTTTTCCGGACGCTTCCATTCGGAACGGATTCATGACTCTTACTTCATCAATAATCCAAGTAATTGTCGGTTTCCAATATATGGATTTCAAAATGCCTTTCAAGGCTTCATAAGTAGGAATAGCCATACTGCTTTTTTCTCCACCTGTTTTAAATTCAGGAAATGTAAATAAGGCTTTTCTTCCAGTAACTTCAAATTCTACGTTGTTCATCTTTTCTTCCTCCGTTTTTTAATCCCCGTACCCATGAAGGGTATGATTCTGGTTTGATAGGTTTGTCACCTTCATATGGCTCTGCTTTAATCCCCGTACCTGTGAAAGGTACGATAACAAGGCATTTGCATATAGATTTTGACTTGTTTTAATCCCCAGCCGGTATCTCGCGAAGGCTGATTGCCGAGCAAAACCCGGCGGTGCTTACTTCTTGTCAGTAGGGGATACCGTTTTCTCTCCGCCCACTACTGACGCTAGGTTAACTATACAATTCATCTCGCTACCTACATTTCATTTAGAGGTTAGGAGAATCCTTGTTTTTCTTATAAAACTATCCTCCTTCCTAAAACAGATATTTCATATATATCATTTTTTAGAAGAGAAACATTTTTATAAGAAAAATTTAGTTATTGAAAAATTTTAATCCCCGTACCCGTGAAGGGTACGATGGGAATCAGGTGTCTATGATATAGAGCAGATAAATGCTTTAATCCCCGTACCCATAAAGGGTACGATACAATCGACAGAGGCGTTAATGTCAGCATTTACCATTTTAATCCCCGTACCCGTGAAGGGTACGATATTAATCAAACTAGGCTTTCCGAAATAGATACAATTTTAATCCCCGTACCCATGAAGGGTACGATCCCCGTTTACACTCTTTTCTAAATATTTTCTCATATTTTAATCCCCGCGCCCATGAAGGGTACGATTATAGAGAAGGTTGATATCCCCGATAGTCAAAAAGATTTAATCCCCGTATCCACAAAGGGTACGATAAAGCTCACCAAAAAAGGAAAAATAAATTATCCGCTTTAATCCCCGTACCCATGAAGGGTACGATGCCCGGAAGCTTTAAAAGAGTTTTTAATTACAAATGCTTTAATCTCCGTACCCGCGAAGGGTACGATAATATCATTTTTGCCAGTAGTAGTTATGTGGAGCATTTTAATCCCCGTACCCGTGAAGGGTACGATCGATATCGGCTGGCAGGTCCTCCACAGATGTACAGCTTTAATCCCCGTACCCATAAAAAGTACGATCAACCCATATCGGGTACAGACAGACTTATGTATGCTTTAATCCCCGTACCCATGAAGGGTACGATATTTCTATTTACCTCCTTACCCTGCTTTCTTCTCGCTTTAATCCCCGTACCCATGAAGGGTACGATCATGATTTTTTTACAAATGAAAAGCTACCCTTTAATAGCTTTAATCCCCGTACCCGTGAAGGGTACGATAATACGTCTAATTTAAAATACTACCGATTTTAATCCCCGTACCCATAAAGGGTACGATTTTCTCGCTCCTCTTCTCTCTTGGCTTTAATCCCCGTACCCACGAAGGGTACGATATGATAGTATCTGTTAACAATTCTATCATTTTGTGCTTTAATCCCCGTACCCGTGAAGGGTACGACATCGTTTATAACGAGAGAAATTATAAATGATATGTTTTAATCCCCGTACCCACGGAGGGTACGATACACTCTCCACATCTTTGAAATCAAGAAATCTATGGTTTTAATCCCCGTACCCACGGAGGGTACGATAATAATGCTCGTTGACAAAGAAGGGCGCATGAAAGTTTTAATCCCCGTACCCACGGAGGGTACGATAATTTACCAATACTATTATATGTTGGTGATTTATTGTTTTAATCCCCGTACCCACGGAGGGTACGATACTTAATATCAATAATCCAACCAATCTAATCTTGTTTTAATCCCCGTACCCACGGAGGGTACGATGGCGAAATTATATAAAATAAATAACAATTCCACTGTTTTATTTAGATAATTTAGACACAGCATAAGTTGTTTTGCCTTTATCTATTTTTATTTTTAGAAAAACAAAGACAATATTTCTTGTATTTCTAGTGCGAACCTCTAAGAGTTTTTACGTTACTTAGGATTCGCACTCAATGGTAACCATACAGTTTTTATTTTCCATATCTTATTTGGCAGTAGGGATACTATTATCTCCGCCTGTCAGTGAGATTTTTTTTCTTAGCAAACGCCCTTTACATCTTCGTAATCAAGTCCATATAACTCATCTACAGAGATATCATAATCATGGACACTTCTTGGGATTGTACAACTATCTTTTAAGCGTACTTTAACGCTGCGGTGAACCTGTGCAGAAGAATACTGCCCGTCCTTACAGTTATGTTTAAACCAGTATAATTTAATAACTTCCATAGAGCCTTCTGGTCTTGCAGCAGAAGCATCGTTAACAAACATCGTTGCGATTGCTTTTTTGACAACTTCTGCATCTTCTTCTGTAAAGCCAGTCTTTTCTGCCAGCTGTACATTGATGGCTCCTTTTACAATGTATAATCCGAATTTAACGAAATGTTTTGCACCCATTCGGTCAGAAGACATATGAGAATCATTTTTAGGAGGTAAAGCATTTACTGATTTCGTGATCCCAAAACTGTCGATTGTTACTGGGTCTACACTATAGGCTTCATGTGTCGTAACCGGACCACGAATCCCAAATGAGGTATTTCCCTTCTGTAACGCAAACACCTGACCAAAAGCCCTGACATCCAGCCACTTTTTACAGGCTTCCTCTTTGCACTTTTCTATATTATTTGGTTCTGTAAATAAAGCCTTTGCGCGGTCACTTAAACAAACATAGCCATCTGTTGTACGGTCTTCAGACTGAATAAAAATGTTATGCCCCATATCCTGCATACGGTTTCGAATTTTACGATGGATACATCCGCTGCTTATCTCGCCATACATTTCATCGTCTACACGCGGCATATTTTCGGCATTTGGATCTCCGTTTGGATTAGCTCCGTTTACTGCCACTAATGCAACAAAATCAATCTTGTTTTTTAAAATACTCATCTTTTTTCTCCTTTTTGTTGATATATTTATTTTTTTATAGCGGCAGTTCATTGCAGATGCGTTTTGCATCGGTTTACCTGCTCGCACTACTAATATGCCAAAAAAAATCTTAATGGAACTTTTGTAAGAAAATTTTTGAGAAAAAATCAAAACAGAATGTAA
>OGRI01000529.1_pt1 | contig 39400 bp, 52 predicted proteins | sample 1553391 | NCBI WGS metagenome assembly OGRI01 (sample SAMEA2580052, study PRJEB22360) | human gut metagenome | reverse complement strand
CTCCGAGGCCACAAATATAGGGTATCGGCTCTCTTTGGAAGCTGTTTGTTGGCTGTCCATGCAAATTCAGGATTTATTTTGAGAAAGATTTGAGGGAGGCTTCAGCCAGTTGTGACCTTTTGAGGAATTGAAATAAGTGTCAATCCTATAAAATTTCATTTCCCGGAACTTCTACATCTCCTGTCCTCTTCCCCAAATCCCTCCAACTGATTTTCTGAGCTGCCAACGAGCAGAACTCCTGAAGATAAATAAAGCATATTTGTGGCCTCGGAGCAAGGTTTGGATGTGAGCGCTGTAAGCGAACATTCAAACTGCCGTGACTAAAGTCACAAATATGCTTTATTTATCTTTAGGAGTTCGTCTGCTTCGCAGCCTCACAACTCAGAATTTCTCTATTGAAGATTCAGTCTCTTTGTCATGATGTATTTACTTCCCATCCAGCATACGGCAATCAGAATAATATTAAAGATAAGCCCAGTAATCAGAATTGGATTAAGGAAAGTTTCAAAGGAGTAGTTATTGCTGTAAATATTCACCCGCATAATTGTAGTGCTGCCGAAGTATCCCCAGACTACAAGCTGGATTAATCCAAATATCTGCTGAACAACATAAATTCCAACATATGCCCCAATGGAAGCAAGTACTTTGTGGCTGGAGGCAAGATTTCCAAGTGTGATACTGAAAAACAGTATACCAATTGCCAGGAATGGTGATAGAACAAGGGCAATAATAATTAATGTTGTAAAGAGCGGTGTCTGGCTTGCATAACGTATCAGAGTGCTCCAGAAAATACTAAAGTTAGAGAAAAGCTCTGTACTTCCTACCAAAATAAAGATAGATATGCTGATAACTACAACGTCAATAAGAAGCCATAGTAAAGCAGCAAGTTCTTTTGAAAGCAAAAGCTGTGATGGTGTTACAGGCAGGGTATTTGTAAGGTAGCCCTGGTCGGTAAATACATTTTTATGAAAATGATAGCCGCTATATATATAAGTAAAGATAGCAATACTTGAAATGACAATGACAAGAGCAAAAATAAGAAGCATTGTCAACGTGCCTATGATAGTGGAATCGGTGTTTAATAAAGCGTCTGTTCCTCCGCTTATTGTAAAATAAAAGCGAGATAAGAGGGCAAATAATAACACGAATCCATGAATTGGCAGTAGAAGCTTTGAAATAGAACGCCATTCATATTTAAATAATTTTCCTAACATTTGAATACCTCCCGGAATAATACATCTACTGATTTTCCCTGATTAAAACGAATATCTTCCACATCATTTTTCAGGACGATATGTCCGTTTTTGATAAAAACAACTTCATCCAAAATATTTTCCACGTCAGAAATAAGATGCGTGGAGATGAGGATGGTGGAATCGGGTTCGTAATTGTTGATAATCGTACTTAAAATGTAATCTCTTGCAGCAGGGTCCACTCCGGCAATCGGCTCGTCGAGACAGTAAAGTTTAGCGCGGCGGCTCATGACAAGGATTAGCTGTACTTTTTCTTTTGTTCCTTTTGAAAGGGTTTTGATTCGGGCATTTGAATCAATGTTTAACTTTTCTAACATGGAAATTGCCCGGCTTCTGTCGAAGTCTTCATAAAAGTCCTCAAATAATGTAATTGCTTCTGAAACTTTCTGGGTTTCATCTAAGTAGGTACGCTCTGGGAGATAGGAGACGATTTTTTTCGATTCGACTCCAGGGGTATTTCCATTGATAAAAAGTTTTCCGCCTGTTGGAGCAAGTAATCCGTTGATTAACTTGATTAAAGTAGTCTTTCCACTGCCATTTGGCCCAAGAAGACCGATAATTCTGCCGGATTCTAAGGAAAGAGTAATATTGTCGAGTGCCTGTTTGCGGCCATATTTTTTGGATAGATTTTTACATTCCAGAATTGTACTCATTTCTGATTCTCCTTTCCGAGTTTTTCAAGTAAAGTGATTGTCTTTTCGTAATCAAATCCCATCTGTGACATTTTATTAAGAAATTCTTTGATTTGTGTGGATGCCAGTTCCTCTCTCATTTTTTCAATCATAGCTTTGTCCTCTGTAATAAATCGCCCGCTTGTTCTTGCGGAATGAACCAGATTCTCTCTTTCTAATTCGGAAAGAGCTTTCTGCATTGTGTTGGGATTTACCCCCGCCTGAGCAGCTAAATCTCTGACCGAAGGAAGTTTGTCGCCCGGCTGATATTTGCCTGATACAATATCCAGCGATACTTTCTCGATAATCTGAGCGTAAATTGGACGGCTGGAGTCAAGATTCCAAGACATTTATAACACCTCCTTTAAGTTATCAACACTTACATTCAAGAATGCCTCGGCATTTTTGCTGCAAGCTGCGCGTCATCTCACATCTGATACAATTCTATTTTGCAGGAAAATGTAATAAATTCCTTACAATAAAATCCTGTATTATTGTACTAAGTGATTAATACAATAATACATGTAGGACGAGAAAATGTCAACACAAAATAAAAATATTTTTTCGCCCATGACTTTTTTGCAAGTTTGAGATACAATGGTGAGAGTGTATTTAAAATGAGAGAAGATTATAAAAACTAAAGAGGAGGAAAATATGGAAAATAAAAAAGCATTTGGTCATGCTCTTGCCATTTTTACGATTTTTATCCTTTTACAGCAAGAAGACTCCGACCTCTAAGGTGGGAGATGAATTGCGTCTATACCTACTTGATAGGATGCGTTATTGCATTGATTGGCATTTCCATCATTAGCTTTAGCGGGACAACGATGCATTTAAATCCAATTGGAGATATTTTGTCCGTTGGTGCGGCGATGGTATGGTCATTTTATGCAGTTCTTTCAAAGAAAATGGGAGCCTTTGGCTATTCAGTTATCCAGACAACGAGAAGAACCTTTTTCTACGGAATCTTATTTATGATTCCTGCATTATATTTCTTTGACTTCAAATGGGACTTGTAACGATTCTCCACACCAGCATACATATTCAACATTTTCTATCTAGGACTTGGCGCATCCGCCATCTGTTTTGTGACGTGGAATCTGGCAGTAAGAATCCTTGGAGCAATCAAGACAAGTGTATATATTTACCTTGCGCCGGTAGTCACAGCGGTAGCATCCGTCATCGTTTTACATGAGAAAATAACTTTTCTTTCTGGATTAGGAATCGTTCTGGTACTCGGTGGTTTGCTTTTATCCGAACAAAAGAAAAAACTTTTTCTTATTAGGGGTAGAAAGCACACGGAAAATGTTGTAGAATAAAAGATAAATCATAAAAGACAGGAGGAACATCTTTGAAAAGAGAAACCGTTATAGTAATAGACTTCGGTGGACAGTATAATCAGCTTGTTGCACGCCGTGTCCGAGAGTGCAATGTATACTGCGAAATCTATTCTTATAAAACAGATATCGAAAAAATCAAAGCCATGAATCCAAAGGGAATCATCTTAACTGGCGGACCAAACAGCTGTTATGAGCCAGATTCCCCAACTTACACAAAGGAACTCTTTGAACTGGGAATCCCTGTTCTTGGTTTATGCTACGGCGCACAGCTTATGATGCATATCCTTGGTGGTAAGGTCGAGGCAGCTCCAGTACGTGAGTACGGAAAAACAGAAGTATTAGTAGATAAAAAAGATTCTAAAATCTTTGCAGACGTATCCGAGAAAACTATTTGCTGGATGAGTCACTTTGACTACATTTCCAAAGTAGCACCAGGATTTGAAATCAGCGCACACACAGCAGACTGTCCGGTAGCAGCCGCAGAGAATGCAAAAAAAAGTTTATATGCTATCCAGTATCATCCAGAAGTTCTTCATACAGTAGAAGGAACAAAGATGTTATCTAACTTCGTATTAGGCGTATGTGGATGTGCAGGCGACTGGAAGATGGATGCATTCGTAGAGAACACTGTAAAAGAAATTCGTGAAAAAGTTGGTGATGGACGAGTATTACTTGCCTTATCTGGTGGAGTAGATTCCTCCGTAGCAGCCGGCTTATTATCAAGAGCCATCGGAAAGCAGTTAACCTGTGTATTCGTAGACCATGGCCTTCTTCGTAAAGACGAAGGTGACGAAGTAGAAAGTGTATTCGGTCCAGAAGGCCAGTTTGACTTGAACTTCATACGTGTCAACGCACAGCAGAGATACTACGATAAGTTAGCAGGCGTTACAGAACCAGAAACAAAACGTAAGATTATCGGAGAAGAATTCATCCGTATCTTCGAAGAAGAAGCTAAGAAGATCGGTGCAGTAGACTTCCTCGCACAGGGAACCATTTACCCAGACGTTGTAGAGAGCGGCCTTGGCGGAGAATCCGCAGTCATCAAGTCCCACCACAACGTAGGAGGACTCCCAGACTACGTTGACTTCAAAGAAATCATCGAGCCACTTCGTGACCTCTTCAAAGACGAAGTAAGAAAGGCCGGACTCGAACTCGGAATCCCTGAAAAGTTAGTATTCCGTCAGCCATTCCCAGGCCCAGGACTCGGAATCCGAATCATTGGCGAAGTAACCGCTGAAAAAGTACGCATCGTCCAGGATGCCGATGCCATCTACCGCGAAGAAATCGCAAACGCCGGCCTCGACCAGGAAATCAACCAGTACTTCGCAGCCCTCACAAACATGCGCTCTGTTGGCGTAATGGGCGATGAGAGAACCTACGACTACGCAGTAGCACTCCGCGCCGTAAAGACCATCGACTTCATGACTGCAGAATCCGCTGAGTTACCATACGAAGTCCTTAATAAAGTTATGAACCGAATTATCAACGAAGTCAAAGGCGTAAACAGAGTATTCTACGATCTGACGAGCAAACCGCCAGGAACGATAGAGTTTGAATAATCCACACAATCATAAGAATCCAGTATTTATGCGGGTTGCAAACAAATTTGTTTAGCAATTGGCAACAAAATGGCAACATTTTGTGATTATTCGAGAGATAGAAATTTTATTTCATAACGTATATAAAGAAACCTTACTGATTTTCAGAAGTAAAAAACTGAATATCGGTAAGGTTTTCTTTTTTTCTTAATTTTCTTTTTTAGTCAATTCTTTTACGAGGTAATCACTCAATTCCTGAGAGGGTACCTTGGCACGTTTCTGGTAAGTATCCAGTTCCGGGTACTTATATCTCCATTCATCATATTCTTCCTTGCTGATTTCACCGTTTTCCAGTTTGTCAGCTTGTTCCATCCATGCACGAAACATTTCATCGACAGATGAACTGGGAGCAGATATGGAAGAGTCAAGCCAGAGATGAGGTTGTCCATCTACATTTTTTACCTTTAGACCATACATATCTTCCAGTGCAAATAGTGTATGCATCAGACCTATGTGAGTATCAATATCTGGAACTGTTAAGGCATGAGTATTGATATCAAAGATCTGAGACATTTGTTTTACAAGATCAATCTTAGGAACTCTGGCTTCAGATTCATACTGAGCCATGCGGACATCTGAGGTTTTTCCTTTGAATCCCAGTTGTTCTCCGAGTTGTTTTTGTGTCATGCCTATGCGGTTGCGAAAATATTTGATACGTTGTCCGATTGCCATTTTTGTTTGCCTCCTTATAGTGGTCATTCGTGTTGCCATAATTAATTGTGATAGAAAATAAAACAATTCTGTTTAGGTTCAGTATAGCATGAGCAATTTCGGATAGCAAGAAGAACTTAAACAAAAGAATTTAATATTCGCATAAAATTGCTTGACTTAAATCAAAATGTTTAGTATCATGCAAATGTAACAACTTAAACAAATTGAGTTAATATAGAGAGGAGGGATGCGATGTGACGAACAGAACTTTTATGACAGTAGAAGAAGTTGCAGCGGAACTGGGAGTTTCCAAGTCTTATGCTTATAAGATTGTCAAACAGTTAAATGATGAATTACAGAAGCTGGGTTATCTTACGGTAGCTGGCAGAGTAAACACCAATTATTTCCGTAAAAAAGTATGTTACAGCGAAGTGTAAGAGAGAGGAGAATTTGTATGAGTATTTACAAAGATAATGTCACTGGGAAGTGGCGAGTGGTTTATCGGTATACCGACTGGACAGGGAAAACGAAACAGACTTCAAAACGAGGATTTCCTACGAAGCGAGAAGCGCAGATGTGGGAACACGAACAAATGTTAAAGCATGATGCAAAATTGGATATGACTTTCGCAAGTTTTTATGAAATTTATGTAGAAGATAAAAAGGAACGAATCCGGGATAACACATGGGGAACTAAGAAGAATATTGCCAGAACAAAAATTCTTCCATACTTTGGGGAAAGAAAGATTGCAGAAATTGAACCAAAAGATGTGATTGCATGGCAGAATCATTTGCTTGCATTTAAGAGAGCGAATGGAAAAGGGTATTCTGCTTCATATCTGCGGAAAATCCACAGCCAGTTAAGTGCCATTTTCAATCATGCAGTTGATTTTTATCATTTGCCTTCTAATCCGGCACAGAAAGCTGGAAATATAGCAATAGAGGAATATAAGGAAATGTTGTTCTGGACGAAAGAAGAGTATTTGAAATTTGCAGATGTGATGATGGATAAACCAGTTTCTTACTACGCTTTTGAAATGCTTTACTGGTGTGGTATCCGTGAAGGAGAGTTGCTTGCCCTGACACCAGCGGATTTTGACTTTACAACGCATACACTGCGAATTAACAAATCATATCAAAGATTAAACCGGGAAGATGTGATTACCCCACCAAAGACATTTAAAAGTAACAGATTTATCAAGATGCCACAATTTATATGTGATGAGATGCAGGATTATATGGGAATGCTTTACGGTCTGAAGGAAGACGAAAGAATTTTCACAATTTCCAAATCTTATCTGCATCATGAAATGAACAGAGGATCAAAAGTGTCTGGGGTGAAGCGAATCCGTGTGCATGATTTGAGACATTCCCATGTATCGTTACTGATCAATATGGGATTTACGGTATTGGCAATCGCAGATCGAATGGGACATGAGAGCATTGATATCACTTATCGATATGCACATCTGTTTCCAAGTGAGCAGACACAAATGGCAGAACAGCTGGATATTGAAAGGATGGAAAAATTAAATGGAGAAAAATCTGGACAGTAAAGGAAGATGGAGAAACAAAATCGTAGCATTCCGGGTATCACCGGAAGAAGCAGAGCAGATTGATGCATGTGTCCGATTGTCAGGACTTAGCAAGCAGGACTATATCACAAAACGAGTAACTGATCGAGAAATTGTGGTACAGGGAAATCCAAGAGTGTATAAAGCATTGCGAAATCAGATGGCAGAGATTTATGAAGAATTGAAACGTCTGGAAAAATGCAGTGAGGAAAATGAAGATTTGCTGAGTACCCTGAGATTGGTCGCAGAGACATTGTATGGATTGAAAGGGGAAAATGAATGACAGCAAAAGAAAAAATGACTGCTCCGATTGCATCTGTTGGCGCAGATGTGGAACAGTCATCAAGTAATAAATTAACCAACCAAAGTATAGCAGATTTGCCCGGTAAGGGCAATCTGCAAGCCACAAATAATGCGGAAAATACAGCAAAATCAGCAAATAAAAAGAATCCAGATGATCTGGAAACAGTTTCTATGATGGAATTATACGATACCGCATATCCACCAAAACTGCCAATTGTGGATGGACTTCTGTATAACGGAACTTACCTGTTTGTCGGTTCGCCGAAAATTGGAAAATCATTCTTTATGGCACAGATCGGGTATCACATCAGTAAGGGACTTCCATTGTGGGGCTTTTCAGTCAGACAGGGAACGGTTCTGTATCTGGCATTGGAAGATGATTATGCAAGGTTGCAAAAGCGGTTATCACAGATGTTTGGAATGGAAGGCAGTGAGAATTTTTATTTCGCTACAAAATCAAAATCGCTCAATGGCGGACTGGAAAGGCAGCTTGTAACATTTGTGACGGAGCATAAAGACGCAAGACTGATTATCATTGATACTCTTCAGAAAGTGCGTGAGGTTGGTGGAGATAAATTCAGTTATGCCAGTGATTATGAGATTGTAACGAAGCTGAAAGCATTCAGTGATAAATATGGTATCTGTTTTCTGGTTGTGCATCATACAAGGAAAATGGAATCTTCAGATAGTTTCGATATGATTTCTGGCACGAATGGATTGCTTGGAGCTGCGGATGGAGCATTCGTCATGCAGAAAGAAAAACGGACAGATAATAAAGCAGTTCTGGAAGTGGCAGGGCGTGACCAGCAGGATTAGAAACTGTGGTTGAACTTTAATCGGGAGAGATGTGTCTGGGAACTTACCAAGACAGAAACAGAACTTTGGAAAGAACCAGAAGATCCAGTGTTGGAAAAAATCAAAGAACTTGTAACAGAAACTACGCCAGAGTGGGCAGGAACAGCAACAGAGCTTGTGGAAGTATTGCAGATGGAAATGCAGCCGAACGCATTATCACGAAAATTAAATGTCAGCCTGGAACGATTGATTCTGGAATATGGAATCCAGTATAAAGCGGAACGAGGACATGATGGAAGAAAGATCAGATTAGCCTTTGTTGGAAAACAAGCGTGACGATATGTGACGGTTGTGACGGTATTTTATATAGCGTGTCGGTAGTGAAAATATCGTCACTATCGTCACGACCGTCACGGAAAGGAGAAACATGGAAAGAAAATTACAGGTGCAGATACCAAAAGATTTATTACTGGCATTGTTCCAATACCATCTTGCCGGAAATGAAGATTATTTACCGGAAATTGAAAAAGCATTGATGGAAAAGCTGGACAGCATGGTAAAACGAGAACTTTATACAACTTTTAAAACAGCACCAACAGAGGAAGAACGAGAAAAGGCAAGGCAGGAATATTTGGATAAATGCGGAATACCGGAGAGCTTTCGCTGGTAACAATTCTGCTTGATTATTTTATAACAGGAGCGTGACACGCACCTGTAGATAGAAGACAAGGAGAAGCTTGGAAGGCAGAACCGAAAGGGTGTTGGAAACCCGGAAAATGACGAATGCTTTGCAGGTGGTAAAGGGGCCTGAAACGGGGCTCCCTTGGAAAAAACGATGGACAAAGGAGAACGATACAATGAGAGAAGGAAGATTAGGATATAACTATGAAAATGGCAGATATGGATTATTGTCAATGGACTTATGGATTGATACAGGATTTCACTGCGGAGAATGCATGGAAGTACTGGTGGACGACCAGTGGGTACAGACAAGAATGGAAATGAATTTGGCGAGAGAATGGTATCTGGTAGGAACGCCATACTGCGGAGAGCTGGAATATATCCGGGCGAGAATACCAGATTAAATCTGACGGAAAACAGAAGAAAACGAAATAGAAAATCTACAGTCAAAAAGAAAAAGTAGCCCGGATACGGGCATAAAAACTGGGCGGATACGCCCAAAATGAAAAGCATAAGCCGGACAGTAGTTTTTACAGGCAGCATTTATCAAAGCCCTCGGCGTTTGAGAGCGGAATACACCCATCGCACAAAACTGCGTTTTATGCTCAAGGGTATTTCGCTCTGCGAGGCTAATATGCCGGATACGGCAATGAGTCCGTAAACGGATGCCTGAGCATCCACTCACAAAAATATGGCAGAATTAACTTTTCTGAAGAAAAAGGAGGGAGTGCCTATCGCAAGAAATTCATTTATCCAATTGACGAAATTAAGTAACGTAAAAGGTCGGATCACTTATATATCTAGCCATGCAAAACAGGAAAATCTCTATGCCGTCTATGAGACTACGGAACGAAAATTCTGGCGGGAACTTGCAAAATGCAATCAGGAAGAATTTGCAAAAAGCGGAACGGAAGGGAAATGTATTGAAGCACGAGAACTGATTATTGCTTTACCGGAGAGTTTTGTGGAATATTCACCAGATAGGTTGCTGAGGTTATTTACGGAGCATTTCAAACAGAACTATGGAACGGAATGCATTGCAGCATTGCACCACAATAAAAGGAAAACAAATTATCATATTCATTTGATCTTTGCAGAACGAAGACTGTTGGAAGAACCGATTATCAAGATTGCCAGTCGGAATATGTTTTATGATGAAAATGGGAAACATGTCCGTACCAAGAAAGAAATATTAGGAGAAGATGGAGAAACCCGGGAAGGCTGTCATGTCGTGAAGAAGGGTGAGATTTATGAGAAGAAGTTGTTTACAGTTAAAGATGAACGGTTTAAAAGTAATTTTTTCCTGGATGAAGTGAAGCATTCCTATACTGACCTGATTAATCTTTATGTGAAGGATGAAAAACAGAAGTTGCAGGTATTTCAACGTGGCAGCGTTTATCTTGCAACAAAGAAAATTGGAAAGCGTAATCCTAAGGCATCGGAAATCGAAGCGGATAATCGGAAACGCCAGGAATGGAATCGGGCGGTTGATATGGCACTGATCAGCGGCATTCCAGAACCGCAGATTATGGAAGTGAAACAAAAAAGAATTTCGGAGCCGATTGAGAGTGCAATTTCCCGGAAAGGAAGAGAACCAAACTTATTCGCAAAAGTTGTTACAATGGCGATTGAAGCATTGGAACTGCTGATAGAAAGCGTGCTTGTGAAAAAGTATAAGGAATCATTGGAACAGAAAGAACAATTACAGAAAACAGATGCTTCTGATATGGAAACTATAATGCCAGAAACAGAGCGAACAGAAGTAGAAATAAAAGAGTCAGTGGAAAGACAGCCAGAGTCAAAGCAGCCGGAAATGACAAGGTTGGCATCAAAATATCCGAGATTTTATAAGATTTACAATGAACTGGAACAGCAGAATAATGCAATTTACAAAAAAGAGAAACAGCGTTCTGCTAAGAAAAAAGAACTGTCTGAGATCAAAGGCTGGTTTAAAGGAAGAAAGAAAAAAGAATTGCAGGAAGAAATCGATGATCTGACAAGCCAGATCCGGAATATGAAAGATTATCTTCCGAAGAGTGTACAGAAAGTTGGTTATAGAAATGTACAGGAATTTCTGAAAGACTTCCAGACAGCAAAATCTGAATACAGACAGTATCAGAAGGCAATCGCACAATGGAAACAAGAAACAGGAAAAGAGCCAGAGCCGCAGCCACATGGTGTCAGGGCGAAGCTGGCAGCAAACAGAAAGAAAATAGAACAGGAACAGAAAAACACGCAGCGTACCCGAAGTCAGAACCAAGATCGAGGGGCGAGATAGGAGGACAACATCATGGAGAAACACATTATGGGAGAAAATGGAATCAGCTATACTTTGGGAGAGGACGGTCTGTATTATCCAGACCTGTATCTCCCGGAGGAGACGGAGTATCCAATCGGGAAGTATGGAATGTTGCGAAAGACGGATTTAAAGGAGCATCGGAAAGGATTGTACCTGGAGTTTGTAATTACCGGGAAACTGAATGAGCATCTGCACCAGATTGATGAGGAGTGTTATCAGATGATGGACAGGTTGGTGGAGCAGATGAAAGAACAGCAGGGAGTGACAGAAGAATTGAAGATGCAGGATCAGATGGCATGGGTTGGGAAAATGAATAATATTCTGGCTTGTGCGGAGGAGATTGTGTTAAAAGAAATTGTTTATAGATAGTAGGATTGAGGGCAGTTTTCGAGCTGCCCTTTTATAAAATATGCAAGATAGAAAAGAACATACGTTTGCGAAAGAGCATTGAAAACAGGGCTGAGTTATAGTATAATAGTAAGAAATAAAAGGCTTGTAGGTAGGTGGAATATGCTAGAAAAAATTATAGAACTTACAAACGAATATATAGAAAGTATGCCGAAAAAAGAGCGTAAAAAATATGGACAGTTTTTTACAAGTATGGAGACTGCCCGTTTTATGGCTGGTTTATATAATATTGATGAAAAGAAGAGTAAGGTAAGCATACTCGATGCAGGAGCAGGTTCGGGCATATTATCATGTGCCTTCATTGAAAGATTGGAAACGATAGATTCCATTCAGAAAATTGAGCTTACCTGTTATGAGAATGATAATAACGTATTACCATTGTTAAAGCGAAATTTGGAATACTGCGGGGAAAAATCTGGAAAAAAGATTGTCATTAATATAATTGAAGACAATTATATTCTTAGTCAGTATCTTGATTTTAATCATATGATAGGCGGAAATGATAATCCTAAAAAATATGATTTTGTAATTGGTAATCCTCCGTATATGAAAATCCCTAAAGATGCTCCAGAAGCAACAGCAATGCCGGAAGTATGCTACGGGGCACCGAATTTGTATTTTATTTTTGCTTCTATGGGACTGTTTAATTTATGTGAGGATGGGGAAATGGTATATATTATTCCTCGATCATGGACATCCGGAGCATATTTTAAACGCTTCAGAGAATATTTCCTGACAGTAGGTAAACTGGAACATATTCATCTCTTTGTTAGCCGTAGTAAGGTATTTGACAAAGAGAGTGTATTGCAGGAAACGATCATTATTAAGGTGAGAAAAACGGCTAAAACGCCAGAAACCGTTACCATTACATCTTCGCAATCAAATAGTGACTTTGGCGAAATTACTTCATTGACGGTTCCGTATGATTTGGTTGTAGCTGGTGAGGATTATTATGTTTATCTTGTGACAGATGAAAACGAAGTAGAGGTTTTGAGAAAACTTCATAAATTTGATAAAACGTTGCCTGCAATTGGAGTAAAAATGAAAACAGGGTTAACGGTGGATTTCCGTAATCGTGAAATTCTGCGGGACGAGGAAGAAGAAGGAGCGATTCCTTTATTTTATTCGCAGCATATAAAACAGGGAAAGGTAGAGTTTCCAATACAGAAAGAGCATGAATATGTGGTGACAGAACAAAAGGGATTGATGCAGGATAACAAGAATTATCTGTTTGTGAAACGATTTACAGCAAAGGAAGAACCTCGAAGATTACAGTGTGGCGTGTACCTGGCAAAAAGATTTCCGCAATATAAAAAGATAAGTACGCAGAACAAAATTAATTTTGTGGATGGTGTATTAACGGAAATGTCGGAATGCCTGGTGTATGGATTGTATGTGTTGTTTAATTCAACACTTTACGATGAATATTATCGTATTTTGAACGGATCTACGCAGGTTAATTCAACAGAGATCAATGCAATGCCTGTGCCGGATTTAGAAGATATTCAGGAAATGGGAAGAAAAGTGCTTAAAAGTAGGGACTATTCAGAGGCAAATTGCAATTTGATATTGGAGGGGTACTGTGGATAAGAAGATAGAAGAAACAAGGGAATTTCTGCAAACAATAGGTATGCCTAAGGCACAGCAAGCGGATATATGTTGTTACGTGATACTGGCAATGGCGGGAGTAAAACCAGATATGTCATGGAGTGAAGCAACAAATGAGTGGATTCGTATTCATGATATTATTCAGTTTGTTAATACATTTTATGGTATGAGTTATGCGGAAAACAGTAGAGAAACGTTTAGGAAGCAGGCTCTGCACAGATTCCGGACGGCAGCCTTAATAGAGGATAATGGAAAGGCAACTAACAGTCCGAATTATAGATATAGACTGACGGAAGAAACAGTACAAATACTAAGAACTATGGGAACTTCAAAGAGGAAGGAATCTGTAAAGCGATTTCTTTGCTACCATGAGAAGTTAATTGATCTGTATGCTTCTAAAAAGAAGATGACAATGATGCCGGTAAATATAAATGGTGAAAGTTTTAAATTCTCTACAGGTAAGCATAATGAACTGCAAAAAGCCATTATTGAGGAATTTGCACCGAGATTCGCTCCAAATTCTGAATGCTTATACGTCGGAGACACAATAGAAAAAGATCTGGTAAAGAATGTCGAAAAACTGAAAGAGCTAGGATTTGAAATTACACTACATGATAAGATGCCGGACGTTGTGCTGTATCGGGAAGATAAGGACTGGATTTATTTTGTAGAATCGGTAACATCGGTCGGTCCGATGGATCCGAAGCGCATATTGGAAATAACAGAAATGACAAAAGATGTTACGGCAGGAAAAATTTTTGTAACAGCATTTCTGGACTTTAAGACATACAAAAAGTTTGCAGAGGAACTTGCTTGGGAAACAGAAGTTTGGATTGCCGAAATGCCGGAGCATATGATACATTTAAATGGGGATAGGTTTATGGGCCCGAGATAATTTTATATAGATAATAGGTGTGGTTTTATATTGAACTGAGTAGCAGTTTGATATAAAACCATTTTTGCGATTATATAGTTTATAACGGCAAAAACGAGTAAAAATATCAACACACATAACGAAAAATAGAATTGAACACGAAATATCAACATTGATGTAGAAAAAAATAAAATAACTATTGACATCAAGAGGAGAAGATGATACTATAATGACGAAATGGAGGGAGAAAGATGGATAATACAATACTTAAATATTTGTCTGTTGAGAATTTTGCTTCATTTGCCGATAAAATTGAATTTACAACAGAAATTGATTCTGGTAAAAAAGAATTTATAGAAAGCGTCTTTTCATGTGGTGATAATCAGTTTAATAAAGTGTCTTTCTTATATGGCGCAAATGGATCAGGAAAGACTTTCTTTTGTAAAATAATTAGAGAGATTCAACGCTTGTTAGAGTGGTCGCCTTTGTGTGGAATGAATAATTCTGAATTATTATCATTACCACAATTAAAGGGAATGGATGATCCTATTACAACTTTTGCATTTGACATGTCTTATGAAGAAAAGCCTACACGATTTGTAGTAGAAATTATTCTAGATGGAATTACATATCATTACGAGTTTGCTGTTTTAAACAGAAAGATAGAATATGAACTATTGACAAAGAAATATAGAAGAACAGAGAAATTAATTGAGAGAACATCACCTTCCTATAAAGATATAATATTGAAATCTGATTTAAAGGATTTTGAGAATACAAAGCAAGTTGTAAAAGAAGAAGCATTATGTCTTCCGATAGCTGCATTATTAAATAATAAAATGGCACTAAAAATTAATGCGGCAATTAAAGGGATTTGCGTTGTTAGTATGACGGCAGCAAGATTAAAGCCAACAAATTCTAAAGAAGCTTTTTCTGATGAACGATTGGCAAAATATATTAATATTTTGCAAAAAGCAGACCCAACTTTAAGAGATATTAAAGTTTCTTTTGAAGAGGAAGAGATTGCACATCAGAAAATAGACAGTGACGATTTTGAAAACAGAGAAATTATTGCAAAAAAAATGACTGTTGGAGTTGATACGGTCCATGCTGTTTTTAAGGACGGGAAAGAAACAACAAGTACGCCCATTACGTTTTTTGCGGATGAATCGTTAGGAACAGTTAAGCTATTTACAGCATTACCATATTTGTTTGACATATTAGAATCAGGTGGAGTGCTTGTTATAGATGAAATTGAAAACGGTTTGCACCTATCTTTAGCTAAGGAGATTGTAGAGCTATTCATGAATGAATCGACAAATCCAAATCATGCACAATTGATTTGCACCTCTCATCAACCATTACTTCTAGATGGTGCTTTTCGACGGGATCAAGTTTGGATTGCGAGCAAGAATGATTTAGGAAAGAGTAGCTTACATAGATTAAGTGACTACAAGACATCAAGAGCAAAGGTAAATTTAACTAATAAAATTCTTGAAGGGGCTTTTGGCTGTAATCCTAATATTTTTTTCAAATAACACATTTAGTATAGAAAAAGAAAAACACCGAGTTGGCGCTCGGTGTTCTGTAGGACGACAGAAGCACAAGTCGTCGATACAATATTATATAATAACTTTCCTATGTATTGTATCACGCTATAAACTTGAATGCAATATGAAATCTGTGTCCAGAAAGGCAAAAAAATACAGACTTTTTCTAAAAATGTGATGATATATAGTAACTATTAACACAGTTTTAGAAAGGAAAAATATGAAAATTAAATATACTTATTATATTTGCCGTTGTGGCAGAAAACTTATTCCGGTTACTAATCCGTCAAAGTGTCCATATTGTGGACGTGTAACCAGATTAAAGTGAGGTGCGATATGGGAAAAAATCAACATGTAACACCCCATCCAGCTGGTGGATGGCAAGTAAAAGGAGAAGGAAATAGTAAAGCAACGGTCCGAACGAGTACACAAAAGGAAGCAATAGATCGAGCACGTGCTATTTCGAGAAATCAGGGATCGGAATTGGTTATTCATCGTCTGAATGGCATGATCAGAGATAAAGATTCACATGGAAGAGATCCATTTCCTCCTAGAGGATAAGTAAATTAACGGGGCATGCTGTAAATATAAAGCATGCCCTAGTGTATTTTAGTATGAGGTGAATGGATTATGGCACAGATAGATACATATAGAAACACTTTATTGAAAAAGAAACAAGAATTAGCAAAATTAAATCAGGATATGGCTCGTGAACAAGGAAAAGTAGCTCCTTTACAGAAAAAAATAATTTCTGCTAATGCAGCCATTGGAAGAACTAAGAATGCTTCAACGATAAAATCAAAATTAGGTGAAATAGAACGAGCAAATAAAAGTATTGCAGATATTCAGAAAAAAGTTGGAGAAATACAAAAGAAAATTGCACAGAAAGAAAAAGAGATTGCGATAGCTGAGAAGAATTATCGAAATGAAGAAGCGAAAATAGCAAAGAAAAAAATGGAAGCAGAGAAAAAACAGTTGAGAGAAAATGAGAGAAATAACGCATTAATTCGAGAAACATTAGCACAACATGAAAAATACCAAGAGGAATTACAAATGCAGATTGAGCAATTAAAAGTTATTCCGGAAAAGATTACAGTTTTATTTTTGGCTGCAAATCCAACAGATACACCAGCTCTTCGCTTAGATGAAGAGGCGAGAATGATTTTTGAGAAAATTAGGCAGTCGGAATTTAGGGATTCTGTTGAGTTTGAAAGTCGTTGGGCAACACGTGCAGCGGATATATTACAGGCAATTAATGAAACAAATCCGACGATTGTTCATTTTAGTGGACATGGAACTGATAATGGAGAACTTGTATTGCTGAATCCTGATGGAACACATAAATTGGTAAGTAAGGAAGCTATTTCGATGGCGATGTCTACAGCATCTGATGTTATTAAACTGGTTGTATTTAATGCGTGTTTTTCGGAAGCCCAGGCAGAAAATGTTGTTACATATGTAGATTCAGCTATTGGTATGGGAACTTCTATAAGTGACGAAGCAGCGTGTGTGTTTGCGGCACAGTTGTATTCATCAATTGGATTTGGAAATTCTTTAACAACGTCATTTAATCAGGCAGTAGCAGCATTAATGTTAGAGGGAATTCCGGAAGAAAAGACACCCAAATTATATTTGCGAGACGGAGTGACAGCTGAAGATGTTATATTGGTTAATCCATCGTCTCCAGAGTAACATTTTGTTACTGACAAGTTCTCAAAATAAAGGTTGTAAAACATTTCTACGCTAGTTATAATGAAATGGCAACAAATTGGCAACAGAAAATCAGCGAGCCAAAATAATATATGCAACAGAAATAAAATAACGGCAAAAAAGATACAAAACTTAAATAAATATATTTAAGAACATCTTTGGACTTGCCGAGTTTGAGTAGTACCAAAATGTCAAAGAGCCGCTTAGATAGCGGCTCTTTATTTTCTTCGTCTATAAAATGTCTATACTATTCCAGTAGTTTTGTGTGAAAAAGTAATATTAGTTAATTATCATGTCATGAGGGCCAGTAATCTTATTTAAAAATTTCTTATTTAATTCGTCTATTTCTTGATTTGGCCATGAACCAATTCGCTCTTTAATATAGATAATATCATCCCAGTATCTGTTTAGGTTTTTAAGATATTTCCATTGTGAGCTGGCTATTTCATAAGTTACATATAATTCATTATTTTTGCAAGTGATTTTTCTGTTGATATTCAAACCGGCTCTTTGCATAGTTTCAATTTGACATAGAAATTCAGCGAAATATGACTTGTTAGATTCATTATTAATTATATCCTGTGTTTTAATAGAGATTCCGGAGTATTGTGAGGCACTTGGAAAGGAGAGTTGCGTAAAGGAAAACAAGGCTATAAGGGACTAGAGCGGACAAAAAATGTAGTTGTGCAAAAAACAGATAATAGATATAATATAGAAAAGAAGGTGAGAAAATGCAGGTATTAAATCTGGAAGAAAAGAATACAGAGCGTATGGAGGCTATTAACAAATTTACATTAATGGATGATACCTTTATGACGCAGGTTTTTTCAGGTGATTTAGAATGTACAGAAGAACTTTTGAAAATAATATTAAAGAGAAATGATTTATCTGTGACAAAATCGGTTACACAGTTGACAATAGGAAATCTGTTCGGACGATCTGTAAGACTTGATATTTACGCCAATGATGCTACAGGGAAACAATATGATATTGAAGTCCAGCAGGATGATAGTGGTGCTGTTCCCGAACGAGCCAGACTTAACAGTGCATTATTTGATTCAAGGCTTACCACATCAGGAGAAAAATACAAAGAAATGCCCGAAATATACATTATCTTTATTACATCTAATGATGTTTTGAAGGGAGAACTTCCAGTATATACAATAGAAAGAACCATACAGGAAACAGGAGAACTGTTCAGAGACAAAGCACATATTGTTTATGTGAATGGTTCTTATAGAGGAAACGATGAAGTTGGATGGCTGATGCATGATTTTAACTGTAAGGATTATCGTGGTATGCACAATCCTAAGATTGCAGAAAGAGTCAGATATTTTAAGGAAGAACCGAAAGGAGTGACTGAAATGTGTGAAACGATGCAGAAAATTGTAGACAGAGAGCGTGATGACGCTGATGTTAAGGCAAGAATGGATATAGCACTGAATTTGTGGTCAGAAGGAGAACATGATCTTGATAAGATATCGCGAACCACAAAACTGTCAATAGAGCAGGTTAGGAGAGCGATAACGGTTGTTCAGCCTGTTTAATGTCAAAACATATCAACAGTATAATTTACAAGATATTTTGATATAAAATTGTCATGGTTAAGATTGTTAGTTGGAGTTTTAGCATGCTGCTCTGTCATATATTCTCAAAAGATTAAAGGTAACTTTCAAATGAAATTTACACTATCTGGAGGTGTGATTATGGCAACAATTTAATGTACCAAAGATTGCCATACTTTAAATCTGCTGATTTAGTAAGCTATAAGGCAGATAGGTTACTTGAATTTGATGAAGTACTTAATTCCGATTGAAGCAGAAGCAGTTACAGTTGCAGACAGATAATGAAGAACTGGAACAACGGCATGAAGATTTACAATACACGAATAGTGAATTGCAGGATGTAAATGACCGGTTATCCGCTGACAATCATACTCTGGAGCAAGGAAATAATGCGTTGCAATCGGATAACTAGGCATTAAGACAAAAATACAATGGTTTGCAACAGGATAATGTTCAGCTTGAAAAGCAACAGAATGAATTAAAAAGTAATATAGAGCAGATGGTACAGTCGGAGCAGTTATTGTAGCGTGATGTAAGAAAGTATGATGAAGCACTGGAGTGGCAGTTACCGGAACTGGGAGCATTTGTAAGTGCTAAGTCATTCAGGGATAAGATGGTTATGCCGTTTGTGAATAAGTTGAAGACACTGATAAAGAATTTGATAATTCAGTGAGTAAGGTTGAAAGAGGAAGTATTACAGTCTCGGAAAGAAAAAAATGTAAGATAATGTGGGATTTTATACAAAAAAAGATTAAGAATATGTGTGATAGGACAGAGTTGTTGCAGGAAAAAGCAGATGATCTGGAACGTGTGAAGAGATATGCAGGTGCGGAGCAGGTTAATTATTCGAAAGGTAAAGGAACAGGAGCGTACAGAACAGTAGATAAGGCGGTATGATAGGTTTTATGGGGTGTGAGATAAAAGATAATCGAATGATATATCGTGGAATGTGCTTATAACATAGATAACAGCTATGTTGAGGTGTGGTTTACAGATGGAAATATGTTTCGGCTAAAGTGTGAAGAAATGGAGGCTACTCTGAGAACAACAGAGCAGTCGTTGGCAAAGTTGCATAAGCTGTTGGATAACAAGCAAGTAGAGTATGTGGAAATGGCTTTGTCTGGGGAGATGCAGGCATATTGTTATATGGAGGCTGAAATGGTCCAAGAAATGTTCGGAACGATTGTGCAGGGGAATCTGAAGAAGGGGGATAGTCGGGCTACAGCGGAGATGATGACTAGGAAGTCTTTTAGATATGAGAGTTAAACGAATAATTAGCAAGGATTAAAGAAATTACAAGGAAAATCAAATAATAATTGATTTGTAAAAAATCAGAGGGCTTGAGTTATAATGAAGTTTAAAGATTGGGAATGATATTACAACTATAAATGAGCAAATACAGAAAAGTGCACAAAATCTATAGTTGATTGTGCGTGCTATACAAACATTTAACCTGTTTAACACATTTGCTGTCCACATATAGCGGATTCAATTGGATATTTTTTAAAATTTGTTCATTTATAGATTACAATTTATTTACAGGCGATATGAAAAGGAGAAAAATATATGTGTAAAGTGGTTTCAATTTTAAATATGAAAGGTGGAGTTGGCAAGACTACGATAACAATAAATTTAGCATATTATTTGGCTATATATCAGCATAAAAAAGTACTAATAATAGATTTTGACCCGCAAGCAAATTCAAGCAGTGCATTTATATCATATGAAAATTATGAAAAACTATTAGAGAATCGAAAGGTGATTTCTGAAATATTTACCGACATAGATAAAATTATTGGACCAGTATCAAATAAAATCCCTCAATTATTAACTTTGTCTGATTTATTGGTTAATGTAAAACAGGAGCCACAAGGTGGAAAAATTGATATGGTTGTGTCAGAACTTGAACTTTCAAAAGTATTAGAACGTTCTGGCGGAGCTGCTATTGAAGATCGTTTGTCGATGATGCTAGAAAAAAAGAAAAATGCATATGATTATGTTCTAGTGGATTGTAGTCCTACATATTCTGTATTGACAAACAATGCACTAATAGCAAGTGATTATGTTTTGGTGCCAGTAAAGCCTGATCCATTTTCTGCACGTGGTATTCCCATGTTACTTAATAAAATAGATCAACATAATCGATTACATAAAGACAAAAAGGTAGAAGTTATAGGAATCGTATTCAATTTAATAAAAGAAGATTTGAGGTATATGGATGGAATTAAAGCATCAATTATGGCATCGTATCCAAATGTTTTCCAAACTGAAATTAAGAATTGTGAATATTATTCAAAAGGATTAATAGAAAATAAGTCAATATATGAAACCTCGGCTCAGTATTGGTTTAAAAATGAATTCACTTCATTTGCAAAAGAATTTATAGAGAAAATTGAAAGGAATGAAAATTGTGGTGCGTAAAGAAATTAAGGGAAAGCAAGATAACGAAGTTATAGTAAGATTTCAATTCGATAAAGTTATGGAAGAATTGAAATCAGCAGTAACTAAAAATAAGATTGATTTATGTGATTATGATGAGATTGTGTGGCTTCTCAAATTTGTTTTAAAATCAAATCAAATATTTGAATCTACAAAAGATGTAGAGACATTTTTAGGAAATATATGTGGATTTGTTCATAACACAAAAAGCACGGGACGAGATAGAATTGTTGATTGGTATTTTCGTGAGTTAGATAAAATTGAAGATGACAATGAACGTAGGAATAAAATTAAAAAGATTGCAAAGTACTCTTTTGCAAGTGTTCCTAAGGATTTTAAAGGATGGAAGAGTATATTAGAAAAAAAGGGGACGAGATAAGCTATGCCTAATAGTTTGCATACAAATAAAATAAAAGATGAAAAAGATGCTTTTGTTAATGAATTGTTTAACATGATTCCCAAAAGAGAAGAGCTTATTTCAGGAGAAGCATCCGCAATAGCAACACAAATTCATAAATTATATTTGACAATATACATTATGAATTACTTCAAGTCACAAAAGCTAAAAACAGATTATTATGAATACCTATTGACTAGCGTAATTGAAAGTGAATCTCTTGTATTATGTGGATTTATTAATGCGGCAGTTATGCAACTACGTAGTGCGGTAGAAATGGCCTTTAAAATGAATTACTATGAAAATCATCCGGTAGAATGTACTTTGCATATGCAAGGAAAACATGAGTTGAAAGGAATTGACTATAGAGAATTTTTATATGTACATCCTAAGTTTGCACGTCAAAGAAACATGAAAAGGGATAACATTGAAGTATTGTGGTCTGAATTATGTAAATATTCTCATTTTGATATTGCAGTAATTAATGAAGTTGGTGTTATTCAAGATATGAAAAGCATTTTTACTTCTAGTGAAGAAAAGAAGTCCTATGAAAAAAAATTAAAGTCATGTTGTAGGCTAATAGTTTTGATTTTGTTTTTAATTGACAGTTCTTGGTTGAAAGGTGTTGAAAAGTCGTATTTTGATTATGTGTTTGAAATTTTGTATACGTCAATTGAAGCACGAGAATTAAAAATAGCTTTGGGCATTGAATGATGGAGAGTTATGGCTCCATTTTGGTTCTAAAAATTTTTGATGAGGTACTGGCAAGACATTTATTGATGATAGCTGTCCATTGTTCACAGCGTACTTTGTGTGTGATCTTATCCATAACATAATCTCCTGAGGTTATTATCTCATAAGAGGTGAGGTACTCATGGTTTACCGTGTACTAATATAAAAAAGGCAAACAAGGATTTCTAATAGAAAGGGAGTGATGTTATGGTAACAACAGAATCTGTAACTATTAAAGTTCCAGTAGGAATGTCAAAATATTTGCTAACTATGAACCCAGAAACAGAGCTTATCCGAAATGCATTGTTGCTGTATCCATATATATTAAATCAGACGATATCTCATGGCCATATAGCTGAAATTTTGGGAATAAGAAAATCAGAGTTAATTGATTTGTATGATAAACGGGGATATTCTTATTTTGATATGACGATGGATGATTTAGATGATGAACTGAATACATTCAGAGAACTTAAAAAGAAGAAGACTACGGTATGATTGTTATCTCCGACACAACACCGCTGATATCACTTCTTAAAATCAATCGAATAGATTTGCTGGAAAAACTGTTTGGAGATGTTCTGATTCCACAGGCAGTATTTGAAGAGTTGACAATTGATGAACGTTTCCGATTGGAAGCCGACCAGATTAGGCAGAAAAAATTATAGATAGAGTATCACATTTATTAATAGATAATGTCAAATTCCTCGTTCCTGATTATCTATAAAATGTCTACAAAAACTCCAGTAGAGGCGTAGATGTCATGGAATATATGGAAAATGCATACTAAATATCTGAAAAATAAAATCAAGAGAATACAATATATAGATGACTACATAGAGTTTGAATAAAAAAATGGAGCTCGGAAATCCAGCATTTATGCGGGTTTCCGGGCTCTTGTTGTGTGGTTTGAGTGCAGATTGAGTACAAAATATCAGGAAATGTGAAGCCCAAAAGAGCAAAATAGTAATGCATTTCCTTGATGTTTAATCTGCTCTTATATAGTTTTTTTAACAGTGAAATTTGTTGTTAAAAATTTTGTTTTACCCGATAATGACATTTGAGTGTCTTCATAAGGAAAATTATTTACATATTCCTCGTTCATTGGTGGCTTATGCTTGAATATAAGAGCGGCTTCAGCTCTTATTCTGTCATCGCCGCTGATGGGAGCAAATGAATAACACAAAGTTTCATTTGCCGTTAGTTTTTTCTTCCAATCATCCAATCTATCATGAGCAGCTATTCTGTCATGTACATTTGTAGATTCACCAATGTAAAGCATTTTCTTGATTGAAACAGTATGCTCGGTTGCGTTATATGTACATGTATATACGCAATATATACCGGATTGACGAGGAATACTGTCTTTATTAGCTTCTCTCCAATAACCATCGAAATCTAAAGTGATTTTTTTCATAATGTATTTTCTCCTTGTTAGCGTAAATACGCTTGAATCTTAGTTTGTAGTTACAAATCTATTGAAAAACTAGATCAAAAGAGCAATTTACGTGTCAATATCTCTCCTTTCCCATAAATGGTTTGTGCCAAAAATCATTGACTAACGCTCTCAAACAAGGTATGATAAGACTGTCGAGGAATTAACAACCTAATTCAAGAGGATGTTGATTTTTGAAAAGGTCTTGAAGGCAGTTATGTGCTATCAAGGTCTTTTTCTTTTGAAATAGTTAATTTTCAGCAGAAAGACTTTCTATTAAATCAGACAGAGATTCTTCGTTGTTAGCATTTTCTGCTTTCCGAATTTTTACAATGCTTTCTAGGCGTGCTCCCATTTTTTTGTTTATTTTAAGTGCGGTTTCCAACTTTTCTAAAGAACCTTCATCTGCAGTAGCCAAGAGAAGTTTGGTTGCTGTCATGTATTTTTGAACGGCTTTATCAAAAGTAAGAGAAGAAAATAAGTTATGGAAGTCTTCGGCTTTAGCATGTTCTCCGTTGCTAACTTTTTCAATCTCTCTTTGGTGTTTTGAATTTTGAACTAGCATTTCTCGGACTGTGTCGTTAAGTGCTTCGTCATAGAAAAACTCAGGACCAATTCCATAAAATAAGGATAATTTCTCTAGGCTAGCACTAGAGGCCTTTTTATCTTCTTGATTTTCCCAGTTAGAAATTGTTGCACGATTAACATTTATTGCTTTAGCAATTTCTTCTTGTGTAATTCCGTATATTTCTCGAATATTTTTTAAATTATTCATATGTACAACCTTCCTTTTGACATAATATAACATGTTCTTCGCCATTTGTCAACTAAAACATGTTGCAAATTGAAAAAACAACAAAATACAACAAAAGACAACATCACAGGCGACAATATTTTGAAATAGAAATTGTTTTTTTTTGTTTCTCTATATAGTAACGTTGGATAAATCCATTATTTGGGTATGAATGAATAAAGCAGAATGCAAATTTAACAATTGGTACTTACATTCTGCTTTATTATTTATGCATAAGAATTTCGGTCTCATTTTGTGGGAAGAAATCTTTCTATTTTTCCGTTTATACAGATCAATAAAATAGTGCAATTGGATGTAAAATATAAATTTTGTCTTTTTCTTTAAAGAGATTAAGCATAATTTGGTTTATAGTAGAATAAAAGCCAGCAAAGTCATTAGTTTGTGGAGGTGCATCTTCTGCTGAAATGATATTTGTAATATATCCTAATATAGAAATGTTTCCACCATACTTAAAGGCAATGATTTCAGGAGCATCTCTAAAATTTTTATCATCCAAAGGAATAAGCATGTCTTCGGTCATAATAAACCTATTGTAAGGTATGGTGTTACGTATAACTTCAATTGTTTTTGCAGTATCCTTTCTTTCTGGTTCGGCATTGCTAATGGTGGTTTCTAATTCTTTAATCTGTTCCTTGATTTGTTTGACCTGTTCCTTTACATCCGGAGGTAATTGGGAACCTTTAGGCATAGTAGCTTTTAATTGCCGAATCATTTCATCCATTTGCTTTTTGTTTTGCTCATTTGAAAATTTAATTGCTCCATTTTCGGAAAAAAGTTTCTGAAAATATTCGAAATCGAGGAATGTAGGATGTTCGTTTAGTAGTATAATATCTCCAATAGATTGGGGGGATTCAACTAAAAGATGATCTGAAGTCATATACTCAAATACTTTATCGAAAGCATAGTCATGCAATACTTTTTCCTGAACATTTTTGACCAATTTTGAAGTTGCTTCTGTATCTGAATCGGTTGTTTGGATATCTCCCTTTAATGAGGCCCCTATGCCAATTGCTTTGGCACTTAAATCGCCAGTGATATCAGCTGTTGTATCTAACTGTGATGATACAGTATCTGTAATTTCTTTTTCTTTGCCTTTTTTCGTTAATAACCCTTTTTCAATCTGAGCAAGAAATGAATTGATTGAATCTTCATCATAATATAAAAAACGTCTCATAAAAGCCTCCTTTATTGGGACAGTAATTGTAGTTGACTTCTCTGCAATTCCAATTCTACTTTCTCTTTAGTCTCTGCTATTTCATCTATAGCTACCTGTGTTGCTTCATTTGGATTATCCCCAGCAGATTTCAATGCACCCTGATAGATGTAATTCATTTTCTCCCATTTTAACAGGTCATTGAATACTTTATAACTTCTGATATTGAGTAAAGCATCCTGTAAAGCAAGCGTATGTGCTTTCCCTCTGCTGTTATATCCGATTTCGAGATAAGAGGAAAGCACCAGATTCAGATGGATAGACACAGTATTGTCCTTTAATAAATTATCATCTCCACGCTCCCCGCTGATCTGGAGGATGCCGGAATTGCAAAGAACCATAAGTACACCCATCAGATCACCGACTGTTTCCAGACGAAGTCCGGCAGTATCACTACCATTCAAAGCATTATAACTGACACCGAGTGCAGCTGCAATTTTTTCTAACTGAGGAGGTTGTGGCTGCATTTTATTTGTTTCGTATTTTCGGATAGAAACCGGATGGATGCCGGTCAGCTCAGCCAGTTTATCTTGCGTGATTCCGATTTGCTTTCTGCAGTATTTGATTTTTTCTCCTATGGTCATTCTTATCGTCCTCCATGTATCGAGATGGCTACATTATACCATGTTTGAAAAAATTTTTCTACTAGCATTTCAAAATACTTGACAATAGCGAAGTCGCTACATATAATGAGGATATAAAACGTAGCGAGAACGCTATAAAAAAGGAGGATGCATATATGGCAGAAAACAACAAGATTTATATTACTGCAAATGAACTCGCAGAAATGCTAGGTGTTTCTGTAGGTCATGCTTACAAGCTGATCCGTAAGCTGAATCAGGAACTGGAAAAAGAAGGATTTTTAGTGATTGCTGGCAAAGTTCCCAGACGCTATTTTGAAAAACGCTGGTATGGTTTCAGTGTATAGGAGGTGGTCGAATGAAAGCGGAAAAAGACAAGAAAACAGGAAAATGGTTGATTCAGTATCGTTATACGGATTGGCAGGGAAAACGCCGGAAATCCACTAAAAGAGGTTTTGCAACTAAAAGAGAGGCGGAGGAATGGCTTAGAAATTTCCTCATTACGCAAAAAGCGGACTTTGATATGAAGTTTGAGGATTTTTGGAAGATGTATTGCGTAGATATGGAGACTCGCTTGAGGGAGCATACCATGAGAACGAAAAAGTATATCGTGGAGCTGAAAATTCTCCCGTATTTCGGGAATAAGCGGGTAAATGATATTACTGCAGCTGACATCCGGCAATGGCAGAATGAGTTGATTAAAATGGGGTATTCACCCACTTATCTGAAAACAATCAATAACCAGTTGAGTGCAATTTTTAATTATGCGGTTCGATATTATGATTTGAAAAGTAATCCCTGTGCAAAAGCTGGAAGTATGGGTAAGAGTAAGGCAGAAGAAATGGATTTCTGGACAGGAGAGGAGTTTAGGAGGTTTATCGACAGTGTTATGAACAAAAGGCTTTCTTATATGGCATTTATGACTTTGTACTGGACGGGAATGCGTTTGGGAGAACTTTTGGCCCTGAATCCGAAAGATGTGGATTTGGAAAAGAGAACAATTGCTATCACAAAATCATATCAACGTCTTGGTAAGAAAGATGTGATCACTCCACCAAAGACATCGAAAAGCAAGAGAGTGATTACCATTCCAGAGTTTCTGGCTGCAGATATCAAAGATTATATGGATAGCTTATATGATTTGCAGGAGGACGACAGGTTGTTCCCTATTACGAAATATTATCTGGAGCATGAAATGCAGCGAGGAATTAAAGAAAGTGGCGTAAAGCGGATAAGAGTACACGATTTGAGGCATTCCCATGCAAGTATGTTGATCGAACTGGGATTTTCGACATTGGAGATTGCGAATCGGCTCAGCCATGAAAAAGTGGAAACTACGCTGAATACCTACTCACATCTTTATCCAAACAAGCAGACAAAACTGGCTGAACGGCTGGATAGGGAGTACAAGGGGGATTTGTAATGAGTGGATTAGATAAAGATAGAAAACGCAATCAGACAGTTTGTTTTCGGATGACACCTGAGGAACGCAGAGAATTAGAAGCGCGCATTACAGTGAGTGGACTGCCGAAAGGGAAATATTTCCTTCAATCGGTACTCCATCAGGAAGTAAAGATTGCGGTTGGTAAATATCAGAGTGATCGGTTAAGCCTTGAAATAAGGCGGTTGTGGGAGCGTCTGGATCATCTGGAAACAGAGGATTTATATGAGGTACTGGCAGACTGCCGGGCATTAATGAAACAGGTAATTGAAATCACTGGTAATGGTTGTTTAGCAGCTTGGACAGCAAGTGATTTTAAAACAGAGATATTGGAAGATGAAAAATAAAAGCCTTTAAGTGTCGGCAAACACCTAAAGGCGGAGACTTGGTAGAAAATCCAAATCAATCACTGAGGTTATTCTACCAAAGTCTCCACCATCTTTCAACAGAAAATGGAGGTAATTTTGGATAACAGAAGAAACGAACCGAATTTAAAACTAATAAATATGGAACAAGTAGAGATAGAAAAAATAGACTGGCTGCTTTATCCCTTTATTCCCTTTGGGAAAGTTACGATCGTGCAGGGAGATCCCGGTGAGGGCAAGACCACAATGGTGCTGCAGATTATTGCAAAGCTGACAAAAGGCGAGGCAGTATTACCATCGGGCAGTGATGAACCAGCCTTGGAAGGAAAAACAATGGCTCTGGAGCCGGTAAATGTGATTTATCAGACTGCAGAGGATGGATTGGGCGATACCATTAAGCCCCGACTTCTTTCAGCAGGTGCAGACTGCTCCAGAGTGATGGTAATTGATGATAACGATCAGGCATTGACTATGATGGATGCCAGATTAGAGGAAGCTATCATACAGACAAAAGCACGTCTTGTAGTTTTAGACCCGATACAGGGGTTTCTGGGGACTGATGTAGATATGCGCAGGGCAAATGAAATCCGTCCCTTGATGAAGCGTGTGGCTGTACTTGCTGAAAAATATCATTGTGCGATTATTTTAATCGGTCACATGAACAAAAACAGTAATGGGAAATCGTCATACCGTGGACTTGGTTCTATTGATTTTCAAGCAGCAGCTAGAAGCGTACTGATTGTCGGAAGAATCAAGGATGAAACGGAAATCCGTGTGGTGTGCCATGTGAAAAGCTCCCTTGCACCGGAAGGAAAATCTATTGCATTTCGTTTGGATAAAGATACTGGATTTGAATGGATCGGGGAATATGACATCAGTGCAGATGATTTGTTAAGCGGAGACAACCGGGGGCAGAAAATTCATGCAGCAAAGGAATTTCTGCAAGAAGTTCTGGCATCTGGTTCTGTAGCCCAGACAAAGGTGGCAGAAGAAGCGGAAAGCAGGGGAATTAAAAAGAAAACACTGTGGAATGCGAAAAAGGAATTGGAAATTGATTCTGTGAAGATTGGTAACCAGTGGTTCTGGATGTTGCCTGAATAATATTGGGAAGATGGCAAGATTACCATCTCTTTAAGAACAGGGAATCTTGCTATCTTGAAAGGAGCTATGAATGAAAAATGTACAAATATCGCAGGAATTATTTATGAAACTGCTCCGATATCATCTGCTTGATGATGATAGCTGTACCGAAGATGTGAAAAACGGATTGGAGCAGAAAATGAACACTATGGTGGAACGTGAATTATATACGAAATCAAAAACCGCTCCAACAGAGGAAGAACGGGAACAAGCTCGGCAGGAGTATCTGGACAGGCGGGGAATACAGGCGAGCTTTCGATGGTAATTCTTTTTTAAATGCCATATGACAGGGGCGTGGCACGCTCCTGTATAAATGGCAGACAAGGGGAGGTTGTAGATGTGAAGACGGAAGTTTTTGTAAGACATCGGGAAGGGCGCCCTGATTCAGGGCATCCTTGGTAGGGATTTCAAATGTATTTGGAAAGGAGATTGGATAATGAGAGAAGGAAGACTTGGTTATAACAGCAGTAACGGAAGATACGGCATCTTGTCATCGGATTTATGGCTTGATACAGGATTACACTGTGGGGAATGCCTGCAGGTTTTAATGGATGGGAAATGGATGCAGACAAGAATGGAAATGGATGCTGCCCAGAACTGGTATTTGGTGGGCACACCGTATCGTGGTAATCTGGAATATATTCGTGCAAGAATATAACCGGGCACAGACATACCGACCGAAGGGAGGAAAAGGTCTTCGCTCCGCTTCGGTCGGTGCAGAACAGACGTCCCCCGGACGTCTTACACCCCGGCAGGGCGCAAGGGTACTTTTGATGGACGGTACGGCTGTCGAAAGTGCTTTTGCGTTACTTTTGACAAAAGTAACAAAACTGGCCTAACGGGCACGAATACAATTCATGTGCCGTATCCGGCACTTTTTAGAGTATGTGAGGTGAAAAAATGGGATGATGAAAAGAACAATCAGCGGTATGACAGGAACAGGTTCTCTTGCTCATAACAGAAGGGATTTTATTGCAGAAAATGTTAATCCGAACAGAGTATATCTGAACATCTGTTACCGGGATGAAAACCTGAAGGATGTTTACAAAGAACTGTTTGATGAATCGGTAGAACGGTATAATGTCGGGAAAAGAAATGATCGGAAGATTACGAATTATTATGATAAGATCCAGCATGGAAAGCAGGAGAAGTTGTTCCATGAAGTAATTTTCCAGATGGGGAATAATAAAGATATGGCTGCCGGTACACCAGAGGGAGATCTTGCGGTGAAAGTATTGAATGAATATATGCAGGATTTTCAGAAACGAAATCCAACACTCCGAGTATTTTGCTGCTATCTGCATCAGGACGAAGCTACCCCACATCTACATATTGATTTTGTACCTTATGTGACCGGGTGGAAGGGAAAAGGAATGGATACAAGAGTTTCGTTGAAACAGGCATTGAAAAGTCTTGGATTTCAAGGTGGTGCCAAGCATGAAACAGAATTGAATCAATGGATTAATCATGAAAAAGAAGTTCTGGCAGAGATTATGGAGCGGTATGAAATCGAATGGGAGCAGAAATAAACTCATGAAGAACATCTGGATGTGTATAATTTTAAGAAGAAGGAACGTGCAAAAGAAGTAAAGGAGCTGGAGCAGAAAATAGAAAATTTAACAGCAGATGTAGAAGCGACAGAATCAGATATAAAGGCGCTTGATCAGGAAAAAGCTGATGCAGAAAAAGCCAGGAATCAAGTCAGGGAAAGCAAAGAACAGGCGGAAAAAGAACTCAAGCATATAGAGAAGCAACGGAATCAGTTGCAGCCAATCATAAATAGTATTGATAAGGAATTAAAGAATTCCGGGCAAATTAAATACCGGAAGTCGGAACACTGGAACTGGCGTCCACATATCGCAATAAAAAGATTAAACCTCTGTTCACTAAGATGAAGAATTATATTGCAGGATTAGCTGCGAAGGTGATAGAACTTTCCAGAGAAGCAGAAAAATGGAGAAATAAATATCAGCAGTTGAAGAAAGATTATGATAATCTGGAAAAGGATGCTGATAAGGTTGCGGATCTGTTAAATCAGTTGTGTGATGATGTAGATAAGCTGGAAGTAATATCAGATAAATATAATAGAGCGCTGCGGATATTTGGAAGGGATACTATAGAATCGGCAATCTGGCATGATATTCAGAGGGAAAAAGCATTAGAAGAACAGAAACGAAAAGAGCAGGTGCCTAGAAAACTGAATGATAGGCTGCAATGGGGCAGAGAAAGAAGCCAGGAGTACAATATGCAGCAGAAGAAAAATAAAATCGAACACAAAGGAATGGAGTTGTGAGAATATGAAAAAACGTTTATTTGATTTAAACAATGTGTAAGTTATATGCTACATTTGTAAGTAAAGAGAGCAGTCGGAAGGCTGTTCTTTTTGCCAATATAAGAATGGTGTTTGGGATGTGAGTGTGATAAAATGAGAAAAAGACAGATGGTGCTTAGCAAGGAGATATGTAATGTTTGGAACAGTTATTATAGATGCGTATAGAAAAGAAGAAGCCTTGGAAATAGCAGATGCGATCGATGATTTATGTTCTCCGACAGATAACTACGGTTGGGCTTCGGCAAGAATTTATTGTTTTTGGGATTACTATGCGGAAGCAGTTCTCTATATTGGATTAGCAGGCGATCTAGCAGAAAGATTTAAACAGCATAATGGGATTTTACCAATTAAAGAGGGATCGAAACAAAAACAAATTGAAGATTATTTTTCAAGAAATGAACGTTTGGGTTACACAATATTTGTGCAGTCGCCGTTATCTCAACCGTTGGTTCATAGAAATAGAAAAGTGTATGAGAAATTTGCAAAGCAGCAGAACTCTCCAGTTGAGGATATGTTAAGTGAGCAAGGACGAGATGATATAAAGAGAGTAGAAGGCATATTAATTGAGTCATTCCGAAGAAAGTATGGTCATTTTCCTCCTTGGAATAGTATGGGTGGTTCTATGGTGGGACAAACAAAAGTAATGGAGAACAATATTAATATTGTAAATAGTTTTTGTCAACCAAATAATTACGCAATAAATCCTATAGTATCACGCTCTACAATTCGAGAATTGTCTAGGAACCCAGAATGGGAATGGTACGAGAATTATTTGCATGCTGCAAGAATGAATTTACTTATATTAGGAATGGAATATGACGAAGCATTGGAGTTTTTAAATAAAAATGATATACTTGGTACATATGAACGAATGAAGAAAAGCGGATATTTAAGAAAACGATTGATTGTTTAGTTTTTCTTCAAAATGAAAAATCGTAGTTCAGTTTATAGAACTGAAAATATCGGGAATTATGAGGTGAATGTATGCATTTGGGATTTTCATATATTGGATTGATTTTTCTTATCATGTTGATGATTCCAAACTTATTTTGGACGAAGAATCAGCCAAAGGACTACGAAAAATATGTACATAATGAAAACAAAATCTTGCTGTTGTTTGAGAGAGCCGGCGAAGTTTTAGTGACTTGTTTGTTGCTGATTTTCAGTGATTTTAATATTCAAGGTATTACAGCATGGATGATTTGGTTAATTGCTGCATTTGTGCTGATGATTATGTATGAATTATATTGGATACGATATTTTAAAAGTGAAAAGAGGATGAAAGATTTTTATAGCAGTATAATGGGTATTCCTGTTGCAGGTGCTACTCTTCCAGTTATAGCGTGTTGTTTGATTGCTATATACGGACGAAACCCAATGTTATTCGTGTCTACAATAATACTGGGGGTAGGACATATTGGCATTTACTTAAATTACAGGAAAGAGTTATAAATTCTGGTTATGATAAGAAATTTACAAAAGTGTCTCATTGCATAAAATCGGAAAGATGTATATTCTTAGATCAGGAGGTGGCGGATATGGCTAATGAAGATAAGAAGGATTTTAATGCAATGCTGCAGGATAATAAAGATATGCCAAAGTTTCAGATAATCACGGATGTAAAGAGCATTGAAAAATATGGTGGAAACAAAATGTACTTTGCACCGCCCATTGCTTATGATGAAGTGATGAAAAAAATTCCATATGGTAAAGTGATTACAGTTGGAAAGATAAGAGAATTTTTTGCAAAAGAGAATGATGCAGATTTTACAGAACCTATAACTGCTGGAATTTTTGTATCTATTGCTGCCTGGGCAAGCCATCAGAGATTGAAAGATAAAACTCCTTACTGGAGAACGCTGAAAGCAAATGGTGAATTGAATGAAAAGTATCCCGGAGGTATCCAGGCACAGAAAGTAAGACTGGAAGCAGAGGGACATATCATTATTCAAAAAGGCCGGAAAAATATCAGATATTACGTAAAAGATTACGAAAATTTTTTGTTTGAAATGGATTAATCTGTACCAGACACGCAATGTCTGGTGGAAAATCAGGTGATTCTCGGTTTGTGTCGTGGGATTTTTTGAAATAATTGGTAAGCTGTAGGTGAAAGAGAGGTAGAAACATGGACACAAAAAAGATAGGAGCTTTTTTGAAACAATGCCGTAAGGAAAAAAATCTTGCACAAGAACAGCTTGCAGAAAAGTTTGGCGTATCGGCGAGAACCGTTTCCAGATGGGAGACAGGATCGAATATGCCGGATCTAAGTATATTGGTTGAACTTGCTGATTATTATGACATTGAAATAAAAGAGCTCCTGGATGGAGAAAGGAGTTCGACCATGAACAAAGAGATGAAAGAAACATTAAACAAAGTAGCTGGTTATGAAGATTGGGTAAAGCAAAAAGCTTTAAAAGCCGGAAATCTTGCTTTTGCATCTATGTTCCTGATCAGTGTTGGAGCTATTATCATACAGCTTCTATTGGCAGTAAATCTTCGTCTGGTGCTGGGTGAAACGTTAATTGCTCTGGTAGGCGGAATTGTATATGCGTTTATTATGGTACATAATGGCATTTGGGATAAAGGCTTGTCTGCGAGAGAGGCACTATGGAGAGATTTCCTTACCAGTGTGATCTGTGCAGGAATTTTCTCTGTGTTTTATGGTATCTGCCTGAGAAGAATGGGGGCAACCGAGAAGCAAACGATATATTTCGCTTTACTTTTTCTGGGTGGAATTACAATCGTGGCATTTATTGTTCTCAGAGTATTATCATATTTTAACCGGAACAGACGCCGGATTTCAGTTAATGGGGAGCAAAGAGATATTCCAACGACAAAGACAGGCAGTACAAAAATTTACAACGCTAAAGATATAGTAGAAGCGGGAAGAATTATAGAACTTTTAAAAGAACAAGGAATTGCTGCTTTTTCACAGGAAGCGAGTGCAAGCGTCGCTATGCATGGTGCACCGGGATTTGGTATGTATGGTGTGGATGTATTGGTGGAAGGTGATGAAGCGAAAAAGGCAATACAGATTATCGAAGCCGCAGATGATTCTCAAAGCAAAGAAAAATTTTGACATTTCTATGGAACCGTGATAATATGATTATAGAAAAAGAGTGCTACCGATAGACGGTTAGTCCGATATAAAGTTAGACAAAAATTGCCGCTTAGTTTACCAGACTGGGGCGGCTATTTTTGTGGTTTATGATTATCCTTACCGAATGTGTATCCGATACTAAAGCAGGTTAAGCCGAAGCCCACTACTGCTATAAAATCTACAATACTCATTGGCTTAGCCCTCCTTTCCAGTGGATTCCCGTTCGGGTTTCTATGTAATCAGAGGGTCACAGTCCCTCTGCTGAAGGACTAACCGCCTACCGTTGTATGGTAGCACCCATGCACTGATTATAACAGTCAGAGTGTATGGCTGCAACAGCAAATTAAAGTAAGTGCAACTATAATAATTGAATTATGTAGGATACTTGCCGATATTGAAAAAAATAACAGTGGAATAAACTTCGGATTGGGGAGTAAATGATATATGGAAATTTTAACTACTAGGGAATGGGCAACTGTGATCTGGGCATTTATTTTATTTGTGTATGCAATGGTACATAGACAGATTAGAGAGGCATTTTGGAATGTTGTAAAAATATTCTTTGGTAAGAAGTTAAGAATACTTTGGGGGATTATTTTCCTTTATGTTTTGGGTATAACTTTAATATTTTATCAGTTACCGTTTTGGGATAATGCTTTTATTAAAGATATTATAGTTTGGTTTGTCTTTTCAGGTTTGATATACTGCATGAATGCTGTTTCAAAAGAGGCAGATGAGGAATATATTAGAAAAGTTTTAAAAGATAATTTGAAATTGACGATTGTTTTGGAATTTATTATTAGCACATTTACTTTCAACATATGGGTTGAATTGGTAATTATTCCGATCACAACAATAATTGTAATTATGAATGTAATTGCAGAGCGCGAAGAGGAGTATGAGAAAGTACATAAGTTGCTAGATATGGTTCTTGCGGTGGCAGGATTTTGGATACTATACGAGACTATAAAGATTGGAATACATGAATATAAAGAATTGGATGCATTAAATACTTTTATTAGTTTTATGATTCCTATTGTGTATTTAATACTAATTATACCATTAGAATACATACTTGAACTTTATTCAAAATATGAAGTGTTGTTTGTCAGGATGTCATTTAAGGAAGCAAAAGATAAAAAAATTCAAAGAAGACATCGTTGGCTTGTGATAAAAGTGTGTAAACTTTCAGTGCATAAAGTGATGCTCTTTCAAAAGAAATATTGGTGCAAAATGTATAGTAGAATGTCTGTAGCAGAATTTGAGAATCTGATAAAAGAATTCAGGGGCGAATGCAATAATGAGAGATAATTTCTGTATTTCGGAATAAATAATTGGATTGATATATGAGTACATTTTGAGTGCAATTTTTATGCCAGTCAAAATTATGCCTGCTAATATGGCGAATACAACAATGAAAAGTAGCGAAAACGCTATTGAAATTACAGAAATCAATCTCCTGTGAGACGAGTTTGAATAAAAGGGAACGCCGTAAAAACCTAGTATTTATGCGGGTTTGCAGCGTTCGGAGAAGTCTTTTGATAACAATTTGATAACAGCCATACAAGTGCCATTATTCTTGTAATCCGGTGGTTTATGGGTTACGGAATGATAAAAGGCGGCTTGCATGGCGGAAGAAATCCATATTACAAAGCCCTTAGCTGTGGGTAATGATTCCATAGCTAAGGGCTTTTTGTCGTTCTTATTCATCTTTTTTGAGCTTGTCCTGAAATGCCTCCACCAGCGTATCGCTTAACTCCTGTGAAGGGACTTTCGCCCAAAGCTGCGTGGTATCGTATTTCGGATAGTAGTAACGCCAGCGGTCATAATCCGCTGCACAACCAGCTTTCAGCCATATTCAACCATGCTGTGCGCTATTATGAGCTGCGTTCTAATCCGGCCGCAAAGGTGAGAAATATGGGCAGTGAGGAACACAGGGAAATGTTGTTCTGGACGAAAGAGGAGTACAAGAAGTTTTCCTTTGAGATGATGGACAAACAGGTTTCCTTTTATGCCTTTGAAATGCTCTACTGGTGCGGTATCCGTGAGGGCGAGCTGTTGGCGCTGACTTCTGCGGACTTCGATTTTGACAAGGAAACGGTCACGATCAACAAGTCCTATCAGCGTCTACACGGGGAAGATGTGATTACCACGCCGAAAACAAAGAAAAGCAATCGCACTATCAAAATGCCGCATTTTCTCTGTGAGGAGATGCAGGAATATCTCGGTATGCTCTACGGCCTCAAAAAGAAAGACCGTATCTTTACAGTAACGAAAAGCTACCTTCATCACGAGATGGACAGAGGTGCGAAAGCCGCAGGCGTGAAGCGTATCCGTATTCACGACCTTCGTCATAGCCACATCAGTTTACTGATTGATATGGGATTCTCAGCGGTGGCGATTGCTGACCGTGTGGGACACGAGAGCATTGAAATCATCTATCAGTACGCTCATCTGTTCCCGTCAAAACAGGCGGAAATGGCGAAGCGATTAGACAATTTGGGGAAAGGAGATTTTGAAAATGTCAGCCAAGAACAGAGATAACAAAAACCGTTGGAGGAATATCACGGTGGGTTTCCGGGTATCGCCCGAAGAAAACGAACGCATTAACAAGGCGGTTGCTTTATCGGGATTGCCGAAGCAGGAATACTGCTACCGCCGCTGTCTAAATCAGGATGTGGTTGTGCAGGGCAATCCGAGGGTGTATAAGGCTCTGAAACAGGAGCTTGCCGCCGTCCTTGCGGAGCTACAAAGGATTGAAGCGGGAAATGGCATAGATGAGGAACTACTCAATGTCATTGAACTGGTTTCCGTCATTCTCGGCGGCTTGAAAGGAGAGGAACAGAATGAATAAGCAAAAAGAAATGACCGCCCGTAACACATCTGTTGGCGCAGATGATAGGCAGTCACTCCATGTATCTATCAATAGTATAGCCGCATATCACCTGAAAATCAACCGTTTTGTTGTGAAAGGCGGTGGCAGGAATGGCTGAACTGAAAATTATCAGTATGGACGAAGTCCCTGTGGAAGAAGTGGAATGGCTCTGGTATCCCTATATCCCATTTGGAAAACTGACCATTATTCACGGTGACGGCGGCGAGGGGAAAACCACTTTAATCCTTCAGTTGGCGGCGCTGTTGTCGAGGGGAGAAAAGCTCCCCTGCGACAGCACCGAGCGAGAGCCAATCAAAGTTATTTATCAGACCGCAGAGGACGGACTGGGAGACACGATCAAACCCCGACTGCTCGCCGGTAATGCGGATTGCTCGCAAATCAAAGTCATAGACGAGTCGGAAGCAACGCTTACTATGCTGGACGAACGCATTGAAAAAGCGATTGTGGAAACAGGTGCAAGAGTGCTTATCTTAGATCCGGTACAGGCGTATATCGGTGCAAAGGTTGATATGAACCGGGCAAATGAAGTGAGAGCTATCCTTTCACAATTAGGGCGAATCGCTGGGCAATATCGGTGCGCCATTATTTTGGTCGGACACTTAAATAAAGTGCGGGGGAACAAATCCAATTACAGAGGGCTTGGTTCCATCGACTTTCAGGCAACTGCACGGAGCGTTCTGATTGTCGGCAGGTTAAAAGATAATCCGCAGATCAGGGTGATGGTGCAGGACAAGTCCTCCCTTGCTCCAGAAGGCGAGCCGATTGCTTTTGAGCTGGACAAGGAAAACGGATTTCGATGGCTCGGTCATTATGATATATCGGCGGACGATTTGCTCTGCGGTATTCCAAGAGAGAAAAAATCCGAACAGGCGGAAAATCTTATCCTTGAATATCTTTCACAGGGTAAGTATCCGTAGCAGGCATTGCTGAAGAAAGCACAGGCGATTGGTATCTCCAAGCGTGTGCTGGACGAGGCGAAGAAGGAGCTGAATGTCCGATCTCTCAAAGAGGGCAGTCAGTGGTACTGGGAGCTTCCCGAAAAAACGGAGTGAGGGTTTTCAAGGTTGCAATATTGCAAAAACTGGCACACCTGCAACCTTGCAATGTTCCTTTTTCGGGAAGTAATAAAGTTTGGTGGAGAGTGCAGAGAGCACCTTTTCAAAGGTGTTCTTTGCCCCTCGGAGAGCCCACGACATCTTTGCAACCGTCAGGTTGAAAGTGTCATAATGGGTTACGCACTTTGAAAAAGGTGCGCAACTGCACTTCCCCACAGTATCGCAAAACGAAGGGAGGGATACGAATGCCGAAGGGAGATTTCAGCGTTGCCCGTATAGAAAAGCGGACGAGAGCGAGCGTCGGAAAGTTTGAACGTCACATCGAGAGAAAAAATGAAAGCTATGAAAATATGAATGTTGACCTATCCCGCACGCCCATGAATGTTCATTTTCAAGGCTGTGGCGAGTTGACCTACAACGAACATCTGGACAGGCTGATTGCGGACGGAGTGGTATCCTTAAAGGGACTGAAAGCAGACGCAACAGTCTTTAACGAGATGATTTTGGATGTGCATACAGACTATTTCGAGAGGAACGGCGGCTATGATTTCGCCTGGCGGTTTTATGAAGACTTTTTCTGA
>OGRI01000513.1_pt1 | contig 40101 bp, 37 predicted proteins | sample 1553391 | NCBI WGS metagenome assembly OGRI01 (sample SAMEA2580052, study PRJEB22360) | human gut metagenome | reverse complement strand
GACTACGGCGACCGCGATCGTCTGATACATATCTAGTTGTATTGTCATTTATTTATACCGCAGCGGATTAATTGCTTCCTTTCTCTGTATTTACCGTGATTCCATATTGTTTGTAGTAAGCAGCTGCACCATCATGGAATGGAATCGTGATTCCCTCTACAGCAGTTTTCTCATCAAGAGAAATATCTACAGGGAGTGCATACTGAATCTTCTGTTCATTTGCAAACAGAATCTTTGTGATTTGTTTAACCGTATCTTCAGACAACTTGTCACTTGCAAGAAGTACCGCTTTAACACCGACAGTTTTTACAGGCTGAGTCTGATCAGTATAAGTATTTGCAGGAATTGAGTATTCTGTGTAAAACTTATAAGACTTCTTCAGACGATCAATACCTTTCTGGTCAAGGCTGATAAGACGGATCTTACGTTGCTTTGCTAATTCGTTGATCACAGTTGTCTGTACTCCAGCGGTACAGAAAAGAGCATCAATATCACCAGAATTCAATTTCTTTGCGGCGTTTGTGTAATCAAGATTTACTTCATCAACAAGCTTTTCATTTAATCCGTAAGCACTTAAGATCTGTATAGCATTCTGTTCTGTTCCAGATTCTTCCTCACCAATACTGACTTTCTTTCCTTCCAGATCTTCAATAGAATGGATTGATGAATCAGCAGGTACGACAATCTGACACGCTTCAGTATAAAGCGAAGCAATGGCACTATATCCTTGATATTTTTTATCATTTTCAAAAATACCAGTGCGCTCATATGCATCATTGATCAAATCCATTTGGGCAACTGCCATCTGGATATAATCTTTTGACAACAGACGAAGGTTCGCCGCGGAACCAGCAGTTGTTTTTACTTCGATATTATAGTTTTTGCTTTTGGATGTGACAAGGTTTGCAAAAGTATCACCAAAAACCTGATAAGTACCACCAATACCAGCAGACCCAAAACGGATCTTCCCGGCATTAACCCCACATCCAGTCAGGCATGTGCAGATCATGACTGCAACAGCACAAAGGATTGTAAGTTTTTTCTTCAAAGTATCACCTCTTATTATTTATTTGCTCAGTGTATGTTATTATTTTAACATTAAATTACTATTTCGAAAAGATAAAAAATCTTGACTTAGAGTGTACTCCAACTTATATAATAAAAAAACGAATAAAAATCAGATAAGGAGAAAGAGCATGTATATTGAAAATATCAATGGACCAGAAGATGTCAAAAAATTATCCGATGAGCAGTTAAATGTCCTTGCCGAAGAGATTCGTAAGGCATTATTAGAAAAATTAAGTAAGCATGGAGGCCACTTTGGGCCAAACTTTGGTATGGTAGAAGCAACGATCGCTATGCATTATGTATTTGAATCACCAAAAGATAAGATCGTATATGACGTTTCTCATCAGTCTTACCCACACAAGATGTTAACTGGTCGTAAAGATGCATTCTTATACGAAGAACATTATGATGATGTATCAGGATACAGTAATCCAGGAGAAAGTGAACATGATCATTTTACGATCGGCCATACATCAACTTCTGTAAGTCTTGCATTAGGACTTGCCAAAGCAAGAGATTTAAAAGAAGAAGATGAAAATGTGATTGCAGTGATCGGTGATGGATCTTTAAGTGGAGGGGAAGCTTTAGAAGGACTTGATTACGCAGCAGAATTAGGTGGAAATCTAATTATCATAGTCAATGACAATGATATGTCGATCGCAGAAAACCATGGTGGATTATATGAAAATTTAAAAGAACTTCGTGAAACAAATGGGGAAGCAGAATGCAATCTTTTCAAAGCCATGGGATTAGATTATATTTATGTCAAAGAAGGAAATAAAATTGCTGATCTGATCAAAGCATTCAAACAGGTCAAAGATACAAAAAAAGCAGTTGTCGTTCATATTAATACGCAAAAAGGAAAAGGATATAAATTAGCCGAAGAACATAAAGAAGACTGGCATTACTGTGCTCCATTTGATGTGAAAACAGGAAAACCTTTATATTCATTTGAAGGAGAAGATTTCTCAAGTGTAACAGCAGATTATCTCTTAAAGAAAATGAGAGAAGACAAAAAGGTAGTAGCTATCACATCAGCAACACCAACCGTTATGGGATTCACAGAAGACAAACGTAAGGAAGCTGGAAAACAGTTTATTGATGTTGGAATCGCAGAAGAAACAGCAATGGCAATGGCAGCCGGAATCGCAGCAGGTGGTGGAAAACCAGTTTATGGAGTATATTCAACATTCGTACAGAGAACATATGACCAGATCACACAGGATCTCTGCATTGACAGCAATCCAGCAACGATCGTTACATTCTGGGGATCCGTATATGGAATGAATGATATAACACATCTTGGATTACAGGATATTCCAATGATGAGCAATATTCCGAATCTGGTATATCTTGCCCCAACAACCAAAGAAGAATATCTGGCAATGTTAGACTGGAGTATCGATCAGGACCAGTATCCAGTAGCGATCAAACTGCCAGGAGGGAAAATGATCTCAGATGGCAAAGAAGTAACAAAAGATTTCAGCCAGTTAAATAAATATGAAGTAACACAAAAAGGAAGCAAAGTTGCGATCATCGGACTTGGAACATTCTACAACATGGGATGTGAAGTTGCGAAAGCAGTAGAAGAAAAGACAGGAACAAAAGCAACTGTGATCAATCCATATTATATTACAGGAATTGATGAAGCATTATTAGAAGGTCTTAAGAAAGATCATGATGTAGTGATCACATTAGAAGATGGATTCTTAGAAGGTGGATTTGGCGAGAAGATTACAAGATTTTATGGTAATTCTGATATGAAAGTATTGAATTATGGAGTTAAGAAAGAATTGCTAGATCGCTATGATGTGAAGGAATTGCTTAAGAAGAATCGATTGACAGTTGAGCAGATCGTAGAAGATCTGTAAGATTTAAATAGTATAAAAAAGAATCCTGAAAATAACAGGATTCTTTTTTTATTACAAATATAAATCTGGACGGTGGAGCGTGTTAAGTGAAAAATTTAAAAAAGAGAAAAATTGAGTGATTTTTTAGGGCTGACAGATGTTTCATTCTGTCTAAAATGTAGTAACAAACTAAAAAACGCCGCACGTCCAGACAAGATTGCCCAGACGGCCGGCGATTAATGATCATACTCCCATGTGGTTGATTCCACGTGCTCCGTCAGTCATATGACCTCATGGGTATTAGGTTACTATAACTGATAAGATTCGTCAAGCCAGAATTTTAAGAAAATACAAATATTTTTGTATGAAATTTCAGACAATTATAAAATGATGATGAATAAAAACAAGTAAGTAGGGCATCCTTTGAGCATGAACAAAAAAAACATGATCAGAGGATGTCTTTTCTTTATCATAATTGCTGGAAGCATCATGATATGGCAAAGATATACTTTTCATAAAATACAACAAAACAAAATACAGCAAAATTTAAAAAATAATCTGATCCGTTTCCATGTCAGAGCAAACAGTGGCAGCAGCTTTGATCAGGCGTGTAAATTAAAAGTAAGAGATGCTGTGATCAGCAAAGTCAGTCAGATGATGGATAAGGCAGATACAAAAGAGGAAGCATTTGACATCCTAAAAAAACAAAAAGATAGTATAAAAAATACGGCACAGGAAATATTAAAGAAAGAGGGAGTTATACAAAAGGTAAAAGTACATTTTGTACAGGAAAAATTCCCAGAGAAAACTTACGGACAATATACATTTCCAGAAGGAATCTACGATGCATTAAGAATTGATCTTGGAGAGGCAAAAGGACATAACTGGTGGTGTGTCATGTTTCCAGATCTATGCGTAACAAAAGATGACAAAGTAAGAATTAACAATACGGCAAGAAAAAAGATGGAGAAACTTTTAGGAAAAAAAGCAGTTGAGAAAATTACAAAAGATAAATATCTTGGATGGTTGTTTAAAGCATAAGAAAAATGGAGCGGTCAAATTGTACCGCTCCATCTTAAAGTTACGTATTCTATGCTAATGGTTTCTTTGCAGAGACAAGAAGTAAACGTTTCTTCTTATATACTCTGAATTTTGTAAGTCCTGCATTCTTAAAATATCCTAAAGTCTCATATGTAGAATGTCTGCGGTTGTCGCCGGCAGTTAAATAGGATGGAATATTAGAAACAATTCGCAGAGCATCAGGCAGAGCAGACTCACCAATATAAAGTCTTCCACCAGGAATTAAAACACGAAAAGCTTCATTAACAAACTTCTGTGGATCTTTGAATGTATGGAAATCATCACAAACGGTGATCACACGGAAACTATTGTCATCGAAAGAAAGGAAATCACTGTAGCTTGTCTCAAAATGAAGGTCTGGCCAGTTTGACCTTGCCTCAAGAATCTTATCTTCAGATTCATCAATTCCATATCCTTCAACATCTTTCCAACGAGTCAGTTCATGTAAAAAAGTACCATCACCGCAACCGACATCTAATATATTGTCTGCATCTCTGATACAGATCTTCTTGATCATTTCATCCCGTAAAGCATCTCTCATAAGAAACTCCTTTCGTATGCCTTGTGGTTTATATGGCATCTCCCTGTTACTCTTAATAATACCAGAAAATGGTATCTTTGGAAAGGAGAGCACTAAGGAGTGATTATAGCATAGATACAGAATTTGTCAAATTGTGATTTAAATTCTTCCTTCCTTAAACTCACGCATCATCTCATTTGTCAGACTAAAATCATTTGGTTGTAATTCGATCTCATCTCGTGTTTTCCATTCTGCAAGTTTCAATTCAGAAGCATCCATATGAATGCCGGTATCACCATCAACTTCACAGTAGAATCCAGCAAGCAGATCATCAACAACACCCCAAGGCTGGGATTTGTAATACTGAATATTTTTTACACGAAGTCCAGCTTCTTCCATAACTTCACGTGAGACTGTCTCTTCCAGAGTTTCCCCGATCTCTGTAAATCCGGCGATTAGGGCGAATGGAGTAAATCCCTTGCGGTATTTGGTAAGAAGAAGTTTATCACCATTTTTAACTCCGACAATGACTGCAGGTACGATTCTTGGATAGATCAGATGGCCACAGGAAGGACATTTTAAGGCACGTTCTGTAGAAGAATGGACAGTTTCATGACCACAGCAGCCACAGAAACGATTGGTACGGTACCAGTTATAAAGATGCAGACCTGTGATCGCAGCAAAAGTACGGTATTTTGGACCGATCTGCTGATTGCGGAGATCACGTACCGTACAGAAGTTATAACCTTCAGGAATCTCTTCAGGATCTTTATTTAATAAGAAGTAATCATCATCGTCAACAGAAAAAAGATAAGTAAGAGTATCTTCTGTAACATGAGCATCATTTACAAAATCACTTAGGCGGGGAAAAGATAAAAATAAATCCTCTTCATTTAAAAGAGTAGGCCTTGCAAGTTTTCTGCCATCTCCAGTATGGATCATTTCATCAGGCAAAAAGAGATTCTCCTGCCCCATTTCTTCCAGATCAGATTTCTTTAATAAACGATGAAGAAGGCCATCCTTTGTGAAATATAAAATGATACTGTCAGCATCAGGTTTTTTGGCTGGATCGTAGTGATTGCCTAATTTATGAGGGTAAATATCTTGAATCATAGTTGGTTGTTCCATTCCTTTCTATATATAGTAAATAAAAAACAATATTATCATATCAGAATCATGTAAAAAATCCTAGATAAAAACTAAGTAAAGACAAAACGAAACAGAAGTGATATACTATCTAAGTAAGTGAAAGATATATACAATTAAAGGTAGGATCACATATGAGTAAGTTATGTAGTTGCATTGTTCCATGTTTTAATGAAGAGGAAGTAATTCCGCTTTATTATGAGGAGATGCAGAAAGTAAGGAAACAAGAAGAAGGGAAAATTGACTTTGAGATTATCTTTATCGATGATGGAAGTAAAGATAAGACATTAGAAGTTATAAAGAAATTAAGCGAACAGGATGAATGTATTCATTATGTATCATTTTCCAGGAACTTCGGAAAAGAAGCTGCGATGTATGCAGGATTTGAACATGCCAATGGTGAATATGTTGTGACAATGGATGTTGATCTTCAAGATCCGCCACATTTAATTCCAGAGATGATCCGAAGCATCGAGGAAGAAGGATATGATAGTGTGGCAACAAGACGTGTTACAAGAAAGGGAGAACCACCGATCCGCTCATTTTTCGCAAGACGTTTTTATGGATTGATCAATAAGATCTCTGATGCTGATATCGTAGATGGAGCCAGAGATTTTCGTATGATGAAGAGAGATATGGTTAACGCAATCCTTTCCATGCCAGAATATAACCGATTTACAAAAGGTATCTTTGGATGGGTAGGATTTAAAACAAAATGGATTGAATTTGAGAATGTAGAACGTGCAGCAGGAGAGACAAAGTGGTCATTCTGGAAATTATTCCGATATGCATTAGAAGGAATTATTGCATTCTCCACAGTGCCGCTTACGATCGTATCACTGATCGGAGTGATCGTTTGTATCATCGCATTTTTATTCCTGTTGTTTGTTGTCATAAGAGCAGCAATATTTGGAGATCCGGTCGCAGGATGGCCGTCATTGATCTGTGTTATCAGTTTCTTAAGTGGAATTCAGTTACTTGGAATCGGAGTTGTAGGAATGTATTTGTCTAAGACATATTTAGAGACAAAGAAACGTCCGATCTACATTAAAAAAGAAAGTAAATAAGATACGAAATATTCTTCTTTTATGAGATATATATAAAGGAAGAATATTTTTTTTCTCTTTTTAGCAAAAAATGACCAATTGTACAAAAAATAAAAATGACCAACGTTCAATAAATAGTTGACTTTTATCAAGAAAGTGCATATAATAACGAATGATTTAAGGAGAAGAAACCTCTTTGATAGTAACAATAATGCAAGGAAGGAGCAGCTGTGATCATGTTAAAAAGAGAATGGCAGAAAATTTTAAAGAACCCCTGGATGATTATCATTTTGATCGCGATCATTACGATTCCTGCAATTTATACATCTGTATTCCTTGGATCTATGTGGGATCCATACGGAGATGCAGACGAATTACCAGTAGCAGTGGTAAATCACGATAAGAAGGTAAAATACGAGGGTAAGACATTACAAGTTGGTGATGATCTGGTGAAGAATCTGAAAGATTCAGGATCACTTGATTTTCGTTTTGTAAGTGATAAGAAAGCAAAAGAAGGATTAGAGAGTGGAGAATATTATATGATCATTTCCATTCCAGAAGACTTCTCAAAGAATGCAACAACATTAATGGATAAGAATCCAAAACAGATGAAACTGATATACAAGACAAATCCAGGTACAAACTATGTAGCATCCAAGATGGATGATAGTGCTATGGCGAAGATTGAAAAGTCAGTCAGAGAAAAAGTAACAGAAACTTATGTAAAAACAGTATTTGCTCAGATCAAAACTGCAGGCTCTGGGTTCCAGAAAGCAGCCGATGGATCAGGAAAGATTGAAAGTGGAGCGAAGAAACTGAAAGCTGGAAATGACACAATTGAGCAGAATTTAAACAAACTCGCATCCAGCACATTAACATTCCAGAATGGAGCTAAATCACTTTCTGTAGGATTAAAAGCATATACAGATGGTGTGGCCAAAGTTGACAGCGGAGCAAAATCATTAAAATCTGGAACAAAGACATTAAAAGACGGAGTTGCACAGCTTTCAAGCGGGGCAACACAGTTATCAACGGGTTCTAAATCATTAAAGATTGGAATCGCACAGTATACAAACGGTGTCAGCACAGCACAGGCTGGAAGCAAACAGCTTGTTGCTAAAAATACAGCATTAACATCAGGAGTAGACCAGTTATCAGAGGGAATTAAAAGTGGAACTGCACAGTTAAAAGAAGGAACAGGATCTTTAACAACTGGAATTGATGGAGTATTAAAGGCAGCGAAACAGTCTTCAGACCTGATTGGAGAACAACTTCCAGAATCAACCGATATTCATCAGTTAAGTGCTGGAATGACTCAGTTAAATGCGGGTATTCAGAAATTAAATCAATCATTGAATGGAAGTGCAGCAACAACACAGTCAACAAAAACTACAACAACAACAGTAGACAATACAGACAGTAAAAAAGCGGCAGAAAGTGCAGCAGCTGTAAAAGAAAAAGTTAACACATTACAGAGTAAAGTAAGTAAATTAAAAAATTCTTCTGCATTAAGCAAGTTATCCGATGAAGAAAAGGAACAGCTTTTATCAGAGATTGGTGAAGTTGAAAGTGCAGCATCTGATGTAGAAGAAGATGTAGATGAAACATATACAAATGCACAGAAAGCATCTCAGGAAAAAGCAACTACAACAACAAAAGTAAGTACACAGTCTGCTTCTTCAGATGAAACATTAGCCGCAGTAAAACAACAGGTATCAGCGTTAGCATCAAGTTCTGAAAAAGTATTGCCAAAAGGTTCACAGGCAGTAACTTCAATGTATTCAGGATTAGAAACTGTGAAAACAGGATTAGACAAGCATGGAAAAACTCCAGAAACAATGGGAATGATACAGGCATTGACAGCGTTAAAGAGTGGTTCTTCACAGGTAGATACAGGAATTTCAACATTAGAATCTGGACTTAGTACAGGTACAGGACAATTAAAGATTGGAATTGCAAATTACACAGCAGGCGTAAGCAGCTTAAATACAGGACTTACAACATTAAAGAATAATTCCAAAGCATTAAACAGCGGAGCAAAACAGCTCAACAATGGAATCAACCAAGTAAGCTCAAATCTTCCAACATTTATGTCAGGAACAACACAGCTTTATAATGGAACAAAAACATTGAAAAAAGGAACAGCAACTTTAGTTGCAAACAACAATACATTAAACAGCGGAGCCGGACAGTTAGCATCTGGAGCCGGACAGATCGCAGATGGATCAAGCCAGCTTGCAGCAGGATCTACAACTCTTGGAAATGGAATCGCAACACTTCAGGATGGAAGCAAGATATTAAAAGATTCCTTACAAAAAGGAGCAGATCAGGTAAATGATATCAAAGCTACAAACAAAACAAACAAGATGTTTGCAGCACCAGTAAAAGCAAAGAATGTAGAATACTCACATGTTGATAACAATGGTCACGCAATGGCACCTTATATGATGTCCGTTGGATTATTTGTAGCATGTATGGCATTTACATTAATGTATCCTTTAATGGAGAAAAACGAAGAAGTCAAGAGTGGACTTCAGTGGTGGCTGAGCAAAGTCACAGTCATGGCAGCAGTATCAATTGTTCAGGCAGTGATCATGGTAGCCGTTTTAATTGGAATCAATGGAATGGAACCACACTATGTTGGAAAGACATTTGGAATGGCAATCCTGGCATCTATGGCATTTATGTCATTGATCTGCTTTGGTGAGATGTTATTAAACCGTGTTGGAAGTTTCGTCATGTTAGTATTCATGGTCGTACAGTTAGGTGCAGCAGGAGGAACATATCCACTGGATATGGCACCACACTTCTACACAGTATTACACAAATATATGCCATTCAGCTACACAGTACACGCATTTCGTCATACACTATCCATGGATGGACAGATCGGACAGGATGTCGCAGTATTCGTTGGAATCTTAGTTGTGTCTACATTAGCAACAATCATCTTCTACCGTTTCAGAATGAAGAAACAGGTTGGAGGAACATTAGAACCTAATGGAGCACCACAACATTAAAAAAAGTGAGCAGTTAGCGTTATTAAGTCTTAGTGATGTGACAATGACAGAAGGAGAAAGCAAGACACAGAATATTACCCCAATTATCACAGGTAAAGCAGTAGGAACAACGAAAGTATTTATTTACAATAGCGATAAGGAATCTGCAAGAACTATCACGATCAAGATTAAATAATCAAAAATAAATAAGTTATTAGGTTATTAGGAAAAGGACAGCGATCAATGTGATCAGCAGTCCTTTTCCTTCTTGTTGATATATGTTTAATATTTTCATATTATGCATTTCCAATAATTGAAAGGCAAAAAAAGAAATGCTATACTGATTTTAAAAGAATTAAAAATATATAAGGGGGACAAACTAGATGTCAATGCCAGAGAACATTGAGAATACAGAGGAATTAGTTAATACAATAAAAGGTCAGATCGCAGACAAAGAAAAAGAAATACAGGAGAATTTTACAAAACTTGGAGAAGTATATTATGTAAAATACGCAAAAAATCCAGATGGAGATTTTTCTGAACTATGTCAGGAAATTGAAAACCAGTATCAGGAGATTAATCAGATGGAACAACAGATTCTTGATCTGACATTAGAAGACCCAAAAATCTGTCCACAGTGCGGAACAAAGAACGCAAAAGACAGTCTGTTTTGTGGAGAATGTGGATGTAAATTACCAGAAGAAAAGGAAGAACAAGAAGAGAATATCTGTCCAAATTGCGGTGGTACGTTAAGAGAAGGAGATAGATTCTGTAGAAGCTGCGGTGCTAAAGTAGTAGTAGAAGAACAGGAAATACAGCCAGCACAACCAGAACCAAGACATTGCAAAAACTGCGGAGCACTTTTAGAAGAAGATGCGATATTCTGTATTTACTGTGGAACGAAAAATAATTAAGGAGGACAGAGATGTATTGCAAGAAGTGTGGAACCAAAAATAAAGATGATGCAAGATTCTGTGCAAACTGTGGAGAGAAACTGGTAATACCGCCACAGCAACAGGCAAAACAGCAGCCAGCACAACCCAAACAGCAGATCTACACAGAACCTCAAAATGAACCAAAACGATCATCAAAAAGCTGGATCATTGCTTTAGCATGCGTGATCGTTGTCGTTGTTGGAATATTTGGATTCCAATATTTAAAATCAGAAGACAAAAAAGAAGCTACAGCAACAACCGAGAACAAAACATCAGCAAAAACAACGGAAAAGAAAGCAACAGAAAATAACGCAGGAGAAGATGTAGCCGATGCCAAGGATAGCACAGAGAAATCACAAGTATTATCCTACACAGACAACGAAGACATGGATTTATCCGCATGCACAGACAGCGATGATTATCAGTATGTAAGCAGCGAGGACAACTCATTTGAATTCGCCTATCCAAAATACCTGTTTAACCGCAGTTATGTAAATAAAACAGGAAATCAATACACATTAGAATACGCAAACAGTGATAAAGCCGATGATTACGAGATCAAAGCAGTTATTTCATCACAAAAAGCAGGATCAGGAAATGCAGTAAAAAGCGTTCAGAAATTATACAAACAAAAGAAAAAATCCATAAAGAACGTCACATACGCATACCCACAAGGCGGCAAAACACCAAAACTATATCAAGGTAAATCAAGCATGATCGTCATGGGATATTTAGACAGCGACAAAACAAAATGTGAATATGTACTGCTCACAAGCGATGGAAAAAAAGACTACATGATGCAGATCAATTTCTTTGATTCAGATTATAAAGATGAATATAAAGAGATCAATTATGTAGTGGATTGTATGTATCGTGGATGCTCATTTACGAATTCTACATATCAGATGAGAACATTTGATCAGTTTAGGGAAGACGATATGGGAGTTAAGAAGTAAAAAATCTGTTTTGCGATTGTAGGATTTCGTATATGTGACGGACATAAGATTAAAGGAACTTATGAACACCGATTTGATGAAATGTTTGAGACACATTCAATTAATTATCTTCTGTCTGATAAAATCTTAATTGATTGCTGATAACATTTAACATACACATCCGGTAGTGGTTTAGATTACGTAAATTATTTGAATATTATAAAAAGGGTTATCTGTCTGCGACCGTAGGAACGCGCCTGCACTTAGCGAGTGGATGGTCGTTAGACCATTCAGGAGCTTAGTACAGCTGCGTGTGAGTCGAGCGAGAGCGCGTCGCAGACAGATAACCCTTTTTATAATATTCCACCAATAATTTCCGTCATCAACCACAAATTAAAATTTCTCCATCTGCTTCAATTCCGGCAACACAGTACAAAGCATCGTAACAAAGCAAAGCCCTCCACCGATCACATTAGAAACAGGCTCTGCCAAAAACACTCCAGAAGTTCCCATATGTAACACATAAGGCATAAAATAAGTCAAAGGAACAACAATAACCACCTTACGAAGCAATGAGAAAAAGATGGCATGTTTCTTCTTATTTAATGATTTAAACACCGTCTGTCCAATATACTGCAGATCCATAAAGATAAATGCAGCAAAATACTGATTCAATGCAGGAATGGAATCTTTCACAAGTGCAGCATCGGAGCTGAATACACGGATCAATGCACCAGGAGCTAAAATGATGACACTCCACATAACGGCTGTATAGCATAAAATCATAGAGCCTATAACGATCATTGCTTTCCGTACTCTGGCTGGGCGTCTGGCACCATAGTTGTAGCTTAGAATTGGCGATCCACCCTCGTTCATAGCGTAGATCGGTGTTTCTACCAACTGTCTTACACTGGAGATGATTGTCATAACAGAAATATAAATATCTCCTCCAGTGACAGAAAGTACATTGTTGCAGACAATACTTACCAGACTGTTTGTTAACTGCATGATGAAACCAGCAGTTCCAAGACTGATGATATTTTTGGCGTAACCGATACTCTCTGAAAATTCATGTTTCTTAAGAAAACGTACTTTTAATTCTGCTTTTTTTGTAAGAAAGAATAACACAAAAGAAGCAGACAGACATTGAGAGATCACAGTAGCAATCGCAGCACCTCGTACACCCAGTCCAAATACAAAAATAAACAATGGATCGAGCAGCAGATTGGCAACGGCACCGATCGCAACGGAAAGCATACCAGTTGTTGAATAACCCTGAGCATTAATAAACGGATTCATTCCAATCGCGATCATCGATGGCAGTGTACCGATCAGATAGATCATCATATAAGGAAAAGCATACACGAGAGCATCACGGGAAGCTCCGAATAATATTAAAAGTGGGCGTGCAAAGAAAAGCCCGATCATCATCAATACGACAGCACTAAAACAAACCATGGTAAATGAAGTATTCATGATATGAACAGCCTGCTTATTTTTCTTTTGACCTCTACTGATAGAAAATAACGGAGCACCACCGCTTCCAAACAGGTTGGCGAAAGCAGTGATAATTACAACCACCGGAAAACAAAGTCCAACAGCACCAAGGGCAGCAGTTCCGACATGTGGGATTCGTGCGATATAGATACGATCGACGATGTTATATAATAAGTTTAAAATCTGAGCAACAAGCATAGGGAGTGCTGCCGCAAAGATATTTTGGGTTACAGAACCATTTTCAAAATCAATTCGTTTCATTTTTAAGATTATCTCTTTCCAGTTTCATTATATTTTTATTTATCATGGCATCGTTTCATTTATTCTATTATAATACAAATTGAAAGAAAATCCATATGGATAAAGGAGTAGGTATAGTATATGAAAATCGAATATAATGAAAAAGAAATCGCAGCAATGGCAGAATTCCACAAAGGAAACAGAGCAGAAGGTTTAAGATTACAAGAAGAATTCGCATCAGAATTTCGAAAAGAATATGCAGACAAAGACCATTGCCCATGTCAAAAAGCCTGTAGATATCATGGAAATTGCAAAGAATGTGTGGCAATTCACAGAGCCCATCAGGAACACGTTCCAAACTGCATGCGCCCGATGATCAATAAGAAATTAAAAATTTTGTCAGAATTAACGGAACATACATTGGCAAATGAGATTGAGGCACCGAAAGAGGTTTTGCGGAAGGAATTTCAAAAGTAGATTTATAAGGAATGCTATTTTTCAGACAATATGAGAATCGAGGAGATTTATTTAAAGGCCTTTCCATCTGGATAGATCAGAGATATCAAAGGTTACAAGGAAGTTATCCAGTGATCTAAATCTTTTATACGGCAAGAAAGTATTGATTTTTCTCGATGAATATGCAGATAAGCCAACCAGTGATGTGGATCTGTTAATTTCAGCAAATGTAAAAGGACTAAAATTTTATGGATTAGTCGAAGAAATTAGAGAAGCACTACACAAAAAAGTAGATGTTTTAGAAATTAATCAACTAAAAGATAATTTAGAATTAACACAAGAAATATTAAAAGATGGGATAAAAATATATGGATAATGTAAAGAATGATTGTTATTACATTCGAAAAATACGAAACGATTTGCAATTTATAGTACAACATATGAAAGATGTAGATATAGAAGAATTGAATGCAAATGTTGATTTAAATATTGTCTTTGAAAGATTAAAAAATGATATACCAGAATTGTTAGAGATGATGATAAAATGGTAATGTTAACCCACGTTGCTTGTCGCAACGACATATTTTGGTGTAAATTCAATACATCAAAATATAAGGAGAGACAATAATTATGTTTAATGAGAATCTGAAAATAATAAGAAAAGCAAAAGGATACACACAAGAAGAATTAGCAATCAAAATTCACGTAGTAAGACAAACCATCAGCAAATGGGAAAAGGGATTATCCGTACCAGATGCAGATATGTTATCAAAATTAGCGGATGTATTAGAGATTAACGTGAGTGAATTATTGGGTAGTGAAATAAAAGAAGAAACCAATAAGAATGAAGTAGCAGAACAACTTGCGAAGGTCAGTGAACAATTGGCGCTTAAGAATAGACGGCATAAAAGAATATGGAAAGTTATTGGATTTATATTGTTAGCTGTGATTGTTATTAATATGCTTCTAGTGGTTTTTGGCACGGTGACATATAGTGGTTCAGGCAACGAAAAAGATACGAATATTACTACAATTGAAGAGAAATTTTAAGGTGGTGTGTAGGGAGAACGATATTGGATAGGAATTAAGGTTTTTTCAAACATTTTGCCAAATTCCATTCAATCCAAGCAAAATCACAAAGATTGATCGTATGAACGGATATCTGTCTTATTCCAGAGTCAAAGGTGATGCAAGACTTAATGATGCAAAGATGGCAGAAGTTGCAGTGCTGGCAAAAGAAATCAAAGAAACATTTCCGAATAAGACAATTTAGTTGTATACAGGATTTTGCTAGGATGAGATCAAGACATTAGGTGTTGTACAGTATTGTGATGTGATCGTTGACGGACCTTTTATACAGGAAAAATTTGATGAAAAATTACCAGTCACAGGAACAAAAGAGATTCCTAGATCATTCAATGAGGATAGGAATCTCTTTTATTTCTTGTGAGTTAAATAAAGATAATTAAAAAGTATTAGATTTATTTTCTGACTTTATCATAATCAGCAAACATTAAGTGCTCAATTTCTTCATCTTCTTCAACTTCTGGAATTCTTCCAGCGGCTGTCTTAAATCGATTATCCAGATGATCATCATTTGTCATAGAAACTTCAAATAACATGACTTTTCCAGTACCAGGAACACCACGCCAAGTATGATATTGTCCCTGAGTCAGAGTGATGCTCTGTCCAGGTTTTAAAGTGATTGTTGTTCCAGCAGGAAATGTCTGCTCACATCCATCAATATGGACTGTGACAGGAGTAGAGTCAAAGGTACCAGGTTTTCCTGAACGACCACCTTCTACATCATTAAAATCAGCTGGTGTGGCATTGTATAAAGTAAGTTCAAGATCACCACCACCACGATTGATGATATCTTCCATTTTACTCCAATGGTAATGATAAGGTAAGATTTGACCATCATTAACAAGTAATAATTTTTCAGCATAAGGTTTTGGGTATTTTTCTTTATTGTGGAAGTTTCCATTTCTAAAAGTAAAGACTGTTAATCCATAGTGCTCAAAATCACCAGTTCCAAAATCAGTAATATCCCAGCCTAACATATTGTCAACAATCTCCTGATATTTATTACCAGCATTCTCCCAGTCTTTCTTGCCCCAGTAAGCAAATGGTGGTAGAGGGAAATCTCTTCCTTTCATATAATCAATAGTTTCATTGATAATTTTGTTGATTTCTGATCGTTTCATGAGTACCTCCTTATATGGCAAACAAATTATTGATGTGAAATAAAATTTCTTATGTATTGAATATTATAGACTTTAAGAGCATGAAAGTCAATGAAAAAGAAAAAATATTTCATAAACATATCAAAAAACATAAAAGAAGGAAGAAAATTGTAAAAAAAGAATAAGAGCCGGGCTTCGCAAAGCCCGGCTCTTGGTGTAAGATTTAAATATGAACAAAAACAAAATCTTACAGAAAGATTATACCTTATCTTCTCTGTACTATCAAATCAAACTTCCACTGAATCTTGAAATTTTAATCCCAGCAGATGATCCGGTCCGCCTACTGAGTGCTTTTGTGGAGGGAATGGAACTCAGCGATCTTTATAAAATCTATGGAAAGATAAAGAAAAATCAGGCGTCCCCAAGACAACTGTTTAAGATTATCATTTATGCCAGTATGAATCGAATCTATTCTAGCAGAGATATTGAAACTGCATGCCACAGAGATATCAATTTCATGTATCTTTTGGAAGGAAAACCTGTTCCAGATCATGCAACGATCGCTCGTTTTATCTCTCTGCATTTTTCAAAGTGTTCCAAAAATACTCTGGCTGAAGTAAGCGATATTCTTTTAGAAATCGGGGAGATTTCTGGAAAGAGTGTTTTTATCGATGGAACCAAATTTGAATCTGTTGCGAATAAATATACTTTTGTATGGAAAAGATCAGTCACAAAAAACTGTCAGAAACTGTTTGAAAAGATCTCAGACCTGATCCGTGAATGCGAAGTACTTTATGGGATTCAGATCGTTTATCATGATTAGATCTCTCTGCATACTTTAAAAAGGATGAGAAAGAAACTTTATCGGATAAAAAAACAAGAGGATATTTCATTTGTTCATGGAAAAGGAAAACGTAAAACACCATTACAGCGGTCGATAGAAACATTGGAATCATATATTCAAAAACTAAAAGAATATATAAAAAAGATCCATTTATGTGGAACCCGGAACAGTTATTCAAAAACAGATCCTGATGCAACATTTATGCGTATGAAAGAAGATGTCATGATGAATGGACAGTTAAAGCCTGCATATAATCTACAGCATGGTGTCGATTCAGAATATATCACATGGATCGATATCAGTGCCAAACCAACAGATACTGGAACACTGATCCCATTTCTAAAAGATATGGAAAAACATCTTTCCTTTCGATATCAGGAGATTGTTGCAGATGCAGGATATGAAAGTGAAGAGAATTATCTGTTTTTAGAGAAAAATGGGCAGTCATCTTTTATCAAACCCATGAATTATGAGATTTCAAAAACACGAAAATATAAAAAAGATATCGGGAAAATGGAAAACATGGAATATGATCCTGAAAAAGACAGTTATCGTTGTCAAAACAGGAAAATGCTAACAGTCCAATATCAGAGAAAACAAAAGACAGCAACTGGATATCTCCGGACGGTGACTGTTTATCAATGCCATGAATGTAAAGGATGTACGTTCAAAGAAAAGTGTATCAAGGGGAATAACTGTAAGACTCCGATGGAAAAAAGAGAAAAAAGACTCTATGTATCAAAAGTGATGAAACAAAAACGGGAAGAAAATGTAAAAAGGATCATCAGCGAATATGGTAACCAGTTGAGGATGAACCGAAGTATACAGGCAGAAGGCTCATTTGCGAACGTAAAAGAAGATATGAATTTTCGAAGATATCTTTATAGAGGGAAAGAAAATGTGACTGCACAAAGTGTGATCCTTGCAATCGGATATAATATAAATAAGCTACATCATAAGATACAGAATGGCCGAACAGGACAACATCTGTTTGCGTTAAAGAAATAAGAATTTTTGAAAGTTCAAAATATAATTGCTATTTTTCTTCTAAATATTTAGAAGGTATATTAAAGTACGCTATTTTTAAATTTTTATAAGTATAATGATTAGCATTTGTTTAAAAACGTTAAAAAGATGCTGCCGCATCTATGATTTATTTAATCATTAATGCGACAGTCCCTTAGATAAGCGATTGAATTTTATAGTTTGCTGTCAGAAATGAGTAATTCAACATCTTGGATATGATTATCCGTTTCTTCTGGAATTGATTCGGATAATTGTTTTTCGTTTTTAATGAAAAACAATAACGCATCACATATGGCAAGTTCATTTAGGTGTGAAGATGGAGCACCGAAATCAGAAAATAACGGATGATCTTCATTGGAACTTAGAATATAATCTGCTAGACTGACAAGAGGGGAGCTCTTTTCTTCAGTAATTAGGATGATTTTCATTCCTTTATTTTTGGCTGTTGTAGCTGCGTGCAATACCTGCCTGGCCATACCTGATTTTGAAATAGCAATCAAAACATCATTTTCATTTCCGAGTGCAACACTATTTAAGTAAAACTCAGGAATGGGAGAGCTAAATGTAGATATACCAAAACGACCAAGGCGGAAACTTAAATCCAAGGCAATTGGTGTAGTGTTACCAATTGCTGCAATATGGGCAACTCGACATTTTGATAATAATTGTGAGCATTCAATAAACTTATTATTATCTAGTTTGGATATAAGAGAATGTAAATTATGAATATGTTGTTCGAACACCCAGTTTAACAGATCTTCATCAGAATTATTTGGATTCTGGATTTCTTTGCGGCCAACGTCTCGAGAAAGAATTAGACGCATTTGGTAATATCCCTGATATCCAAGATGTTTGCACATTCTGACAACAGTAGCTTCACTGGCACCACTTCTTTTTGCCAGTTCTGAAACATTTAACATGATAACTTCTCGTGGATTATTTTTGATGTAGGTAGCTATTTTTTTTTCGGTCGGAAATAAGTTATCATATTCGTCTGTAATAACATCAATTACATTTTTGGTATTTTCCATATAAACCTCGACTTTCTAAAAATGGATAACTATCTTGTGAAAATTATATAAAAAACATAAGGTAAAATCAATATTATGAATCAAATTTACATAATAGGTTTTCTGTGAAGAACGAAATTTGTATGGAATTGTTTGGATTCACCTGGTTTCAAATAATTAAGATTGCCATTTTTTCTGATTTTATGGCGACCATCAAGTAAAGAAGTACAAGGCTCTAAGCCCAAAACGTAATCTCTTTCTCCCATCATTTTCCATTCGACACTTAGAGGGAATTCTCTTGTATCAAAATTAATGGAGATACCTTTATGAATCAAAGGATTGTAAACAGTCATAGAGGCATTATCGCTGTCATAAAAATGATAGAAACATTGTTCGGCATAGTTTGGAACTGGAGAAATAATCTGATTCCATTCATTAATTCCTTTTTGAGCTTCGTCATCACGTGCAACGATTTTTGAAGAGTTAATTGTTAATTCTGAATTCTCATCAATTAAAGGGTATCCAAGATTAATATGATATAAAAGCATCAATGGTTCATCTGTGGACCCTTCATTTGTAATTGTATCTGTAATTGCAAATGTATTGGAAAAGAGGGGAATTTCTAAAGTCCTTTCCAAAGTAAATTTTCTTCCAAAGATTACATGATCTTTAATTGTTGAGTGAATAGAGATTATATCATCATTGATCGTGTGATAAACATATTCAGCAGGAGTATTAGAGATTGTTCCATGTAATGCGTGTGAAACACCAACATCTACATTAGGAACACCAATGTTGTCAAAACCACAGGTTGTCATAAAACCGCATTGAAATGATTTTAAAAAACCAAATCCATCAGATCCTGGAGAATAAAATTCTGGCTTAACATAACCGCAAGTTGACATATAATTCATATTTACTCCATCGTAAGTCAAACGTGAGATGTCAGAACAGCGGTCAGCGTTGATGAATAATTCGAGTCCTGCACCATTTCTTACATGAAAAATATGTGTTTGATTTCCTTTGCCACCGTGAAGAGTGTATTCTTCAACTCCATACAATTGCAATGTGTGTCCAATGTACTTATATTTGTTCATAAAAGCCTCCTTAAAGAAATAAATTTTCATATAAATAGGTTACAATGTCATTTTAGCACGAAATATTACTTGGGTAAATATAAAAATGACGCATATATAAAAAAAAATTTCATTTCATGCTTGACATGAAATACCAAAGAATATATAATAAAAACATCAAATACAGGAGAAATAATAAATGAGTAAGAAATAATTATTCATAAAGATGCATCAATTTTTCTAGTATATAACAATTAACACAAGCTTATACAATTAAGAAAAATAAAGGAGATATTACTATGTTAATGAATATGAAAGAACTTTTATCTGTTGCTAATGAACATAATTTTGCTGTTCCAGCATTCAACATTGGAAGTGGACAGATTTTAAATGCAGTTATCGATTGCTGTGAAAAAAAACAGGCTCCGGTTATTCTTGCAATTCATCCAGATGAATTAGAATTTCAGGGAGATAGCTTTGTTGAAATGTGTAAAGACCGAGCAAACAAAACAAAAGTTCCAGTTGCAATTCATTTAGATCATGGAGCTACAATGGAACAGGTATTAAGAGCAATTCGTTGTGGGTTTACATCAGTTATGATCGACGCTTCAAGTGAATCTTTTGAAGATAATATCAATATTACAAAAGAAGTAATTAAAGTAGCTCATCCTTTAGGGGTATCAGTTGAAGCTGAGTTAGGTACGATCGGAGATATTAAAGAAGATACAGGAAATCGTGAGATCGGTTCTAAAGAGATTATTTATACCAAACCAGAAGATGCAGTTAAATTTGTAGAAGAAACAGGATGTGATACATTAGCGATTGCAATCGGAACTGCTCATGGACTTTATCCTAAAGATTTTGAACCACATTTAAAACAGGATCTGTTAACAGAGATTAAAGAAAAAGTTTCTATTCCATTAGTACTTCACGGAGGATCTGCAAACCCAGATTCAGAAATCGCAGAAGCAGTAAAACGTGGAATTAATAAGATTAACATTTCTTCTGATATTAAAGATGCTTTCTATCAGCAGACAAGAAAAACATTGGCAAATGATCCAGTTGTAAGAGAACCATTTGTATTATATAAAGAAAGTATTGAAGCGATGGATAAAGTAATCTATCAGAAGATTGAATTATTCAATGATGATGATAAAATGAAATATTACAAATTATAAGATTAGGAGAAAATAGCAATGGATATAAAAGATGTTTTAGATGAACGAATCATATGCAGCAGCCTAGAAGCAAAAGATAAGGAAGATGCATTAAAGCAATTGTCAGCAAAATTAGAAGAAACAGGATATATTGACGATAAGGATGCTTTCCTGAAAGATATCTTTTTTAGAGAATCACAGGGATGCACAGGAATTGGGAATGGAATAGCGATTCCACATGGGAAGAGTCCATCTGTAACAAAAGTTGGAATAGCTATTGCTAAATTAACGAATGAGATTGAATGGGAAACATTAGATGGCAAAGGTGTAAAGGTAATCTTATTATTTGCAGTTGGAGATAAGACAGAAGATGCACAAGAGCATTTAAGACTTTTAGCACAAGTGGCTGGAAAACTGGGCAATGATCAGATAGTGGAGAAGTTATTAAAAGCAGAAACGGTAGAAGAGATCAAATTCGTATTTTTATAAAGGAGAACAAGCCATGAATATTGTTGGAGTAGCGGCATGTACAGCAGGAATTGCACATACATATATCGCAAAAGAAAAATTAATTAATGCGGCAGAAAAAGCAGGACACAAAATTCATGTGGAAACACAGGGAGTAATTGGAACAGAAGATGCACTGACAGAAGAAGAAATTGCACAAGCAGATGTTGTAATTTTAGCAATTGATGTAGCAATTTCAGGAAAAGAGCGTTTTAAAGGTAAAAAAACAGTGGAAGTGCCAACAGAGATGGTTGTGCATTCACCAAACGCTTTGATTGCTAAAATTGAAGAAATTGTAAAAGGATAAAATAAAATATAGGGAGGAAGTTATCAATGAAACAGTTACAAGTGAAAAAACACATGATGACAGCAATATCATATCTGATTCCATTTGTATGTGCAGCAGGTATGTTGATGGTTATCGGAAATATTGCAGGTGGAACAAGTGTTACAGATTTTTCAAAACAGTTAGCAATCCCAGATCTTCTGACAACATTAGGCGGACAGGCATTAGGATTCCTGCCAGTTGTGATTTCAACCGGAATCGCATATTCTATTGCGGACAAAGCAGGTATTGCACCTGGTGTTATCATGGGAATTCTTTGTAAAGCGGACGGTTATGGATTCTTAGGTGGTTTGATTAGTGGATTTTTAGTTGGTTATTTAACAGCATGGCTGATCAAAGTAATTAAAGTGCCACAGTGGATTGCAGGATTATTACCACAGTTGATTTTACCATTATTAGGTTCATTAATTGTTGGGTTGGTTATGCAGTATGTAATCGGGGTACCAATTGTTATGCTTACAAATGCAATCACAGGATTATTAGTAAGTATGCAGTCAGGAAATGGATCTTTGATCATATTTGGACTTGTTATCGGAATTTTATCAGCTGTTGACTATGGTGGACCAATCAACAAAGTAGTATTTGTATTTGCCAGCGGAGTTATGTCAGAAGGAATGGGAGAGCCTATCGCTATTCTAATCATGGCATCAATGATTGCACCATTTGGATTAACTTTAGGATATTTATTCTCTAAGCTTTTCCACAGAGATATTTACTCTAAACAGGAAGTTGACAACCTAAAATCAGCATTTATCATGGGATGCTGTCAGATTACAGAAGGATCTTATCCAATTATTCTGAATGATCTGTTAAGAATCACAATCTGTACAGCAGCAGGAGCTGGTGTTGCAGGAGCTATGGCAGCAGTATTTAAAGTATCATCAAAAGTTCCAGCAGGTGGATTCTTTGCACTTCCAGGAATTAATTACCCACAGTATTGGCTGTTAAGCTTATTAGTTGGATCTGTAGTATTTGGACTTTTAATTCAGGTATTAAAGAGAAAACCAAATGAAGAAGAAGTTGAAGGAGAGAAAGAAATTAATTTATCAGATCTGAAGATCAGCTAAAAATTAGTTAAAAGAACAGGCCTTTCGTGGGAGTTATAAATCTCATGAAAGGCTTATTTTATGGAGGAAATCATATGTATTATATTGGTGTTGATTTAGGAACTTCATCATTAAAATTATTATTAATGGATGAAAAAGGTAAAATTCAAAATATTGTTTCCAAAGAATATAATCTGTATTTTCCAAAAGAGGGATGGGCAGAACAGAATCCACAGGATTGGTGGCGTGCATTTGAAACAGGAATTTTGGAGTTGTTAGAAGATTATGATGCAAAGGAAGTGGAAGGCATCAGTTTTGGTGGTCAGATGCATGGACTTGTAATTCTGGATAATCACGATGAAGTGATACGCCCGGCAATTTTATGGAATGATGGAAGAACGAAAAAACAAGTTGCATATTTGAATGAAGAAATAGGAAAAGAAAAGCTATCAGAATACACGGCCAATATTGCATTTGCAGGATTTACAGCTCCGAAAATTTTATGGGTCAAAGAAAATGAACCAGAGAATTTTGAAAAAATCTCTAAGATTATGCTTCCAAAAGATTACATTGCATACAAACTTTCAGGGGCATTTTGTACAGATTATTCAGATGCATCAGGAATGCTTTTATTAGATGTAAAGAATAAATGTTGGTCAAAAGAAATGATAGAAATCTGTAAGATAAAAGAAGAACAATTACCTAAATTATATGAAAGTTATGATGTTGTTGGAACGCTAAAAAAAGAAAATGCAGAAAAGTTTGGAATGAATGAAAATGTGAAAATTATTGCTGGAGCTGGAGATAACGCAGCAGCAGCCATTGGAACTGGTACAGTTGGAGGAGGAAGATGTAATATATCTTTGGGAACGTCTGGAACTGTTTTTATTTCCAATGACCGATTTGAGGTAGATTCTAACAACGCATTACATTCCTTTGATCATGCAGATGGGAAATATCATTTGATGGGGTGTATTCTAAGTGCAGCTTCCTGTAATAAATGGTGGATGGAAAATATTCTTGAAACAAAAGATTATAATAATGAACAGGATAAGATTGATAAGTTAGGAGAAAATTCTGTTTATTTCCTTCCATATTTAATGGGCGAGAGATCTCCACACAATGACAGCAATGCAAGAGGTACATTTGTTGGAATGACGATGGACACAAAAAGAGAAGATATGACCTTGGCGGTTCTTGAAGGTGTCGCATATGCAATCAGAGATTGTGTAGAGATAGCAAAGAAACAAGATATTCCGATAAAATCAGCAACAATTTGTGGTGGTGGAGCCAAGAGTGATCTTTGGTGTAAGATTATCGCAAATGTATTAAATATAGAGATTAAACGCTTAGAAACAGAAGAAGGACCAGGATATGGAGCTGCTATATTGGCAGCGGTAGGATGCGAGGTATATGAAAATGTGGAAAGTGCATCTCTTAAGTTAAGTAAAGAGAAAATGGTAATAAAACCAGAAAAAGAATTGGCAGAAAAATATAATCAGAGGTATCAGAAATTCAAGGAACTTTATCCTGAAATGAAGGAATTGTTTGGAAAATTAAATCAATAAATAAGTTATTTGAAAAAGAGCAGCTGTCAAAATGATAAGCTGTTCTTTTTCTACGATATACTTATAAATATTTATTTTGATTTTATTTCTGTCATATATATGAAAGCCTACCTACAAAATTTAATAATGGTAGACATTTTTTCGGCTCCGCAAAAAATAAACCGTAACAATTAAAGTCAACATCTCCGCTACAACAACTCCCATCCAAATTCCATTCAATCCAAGTATAAGTGGCAGCAGCAGAATACATCCAATCTGAAACAACAAAGTTCGAAGAAAAGCAATGATCCCAGAAACAATTCCATTATTTAAAGCCGTAAAGAAAGAAGAAGCCCAGATATTAAATCCATTGATCAAGAATACGAGAGCATACAATCTAAATCCATGTAATGTCATAGCAAATAGATCCGCATCATATCCAACAAAGATATTAATTAACGGATGAGCAAAAAACTCAGAGATCAAAGTCAGGAAAACTCCAGTTCCGGCAATTAATGATAAACTTTTCTTCAACATATTTTTCAATTCCGAATGATTTCCAGCTCCATAATTATAACTGGTGATCGGTGCGCTTCCCATGGAATATCCAAGGAAGATTGCAGCAAAGATAAAGTTCGCATACATAATAACTCCATAAGCAGCAACACCATCCGCACCGGCAAGTCGCATTAACTGTGTATTATAAAGCATATTTACAACAGAAGAAGAGGCATTTGTCATAAACTCTGAAGAACCATTTAAGCAAGTCTTTAATAAAATATCTTTTCTCCAGACAGGTTTCACAAGGCGAAGACGGCTGCTGTTATGTTTGCGGGCAAAATAGATTAATGGCACAAGTCCGCCAACATATTCACCCATTGCAGTTGCAACCGCAGCACCAGCAACACCATAATGCATAACTCCGATAAAAAGATAGTCAAATACAATATTAATCACACCAGAGATCAAAGACATGCGAAGACTGTAAGAAGGTTTCTCAGCAGTAATAAAGAAGTTATAAAAGATTGTCTGCATCATAAACATCGGCTGTGATACAAACATGATACGGCCATAAGTAGACGCATATTCAAGCAGCTGTCCACGCGCACCAAGTGCCATACAGATCTGCCTTATAAAAATAAATCCAAAGATAGACAGGATCGTAGCTCCGATCAAAGCAGTAAAGATCAGCATAGAAAAATATTCATTTGCTTTTTCTTTTTTGCCCTCACCAAGCGTTTTTGCAACGATCGCACTTCCACCAGAACCGATCATAAATCCGATCGCTCCAACACCCATCGCAACAGGAAGGATCAGATTGACCGCAGCAAATGCTGTTTTTCCTGCAAAATTGGAAATAAACAATCCATCAATAATACTGTACATCGAAGTACAGATCATCATAATGATCGATGGAAATACAAAGCGGATCAGACGTTTGTAAGTGAAATGATCCGATAATTGAATCTTCATGATAAACTAAAACTCCTTTTCCTCTAAGACATATTGTTTCATATTTTTCTTTAAAATTTGAACATATTTTCTCGTAAGAGAAAGCAGCTGTTCACACTCCGAAGGCTCCATAGATTCAAATGTAGCATTTTCCATATCAAAGACAGGACCGATATGTTTTTCAGAAAATTCTCGCCCAAACTCTGTAAAAAATAAGTGGATATCCCTTCCGACGCCGGCTTTACGGATCAAAACTCCTTTATCTTCTAATGATTTTACGGAAGAATTCACCGTTTGTTTTGAGATGGAGTAAAGTTTGCAGATATCTTTCTGAGAGCAACCATCTCCAAGTTCTAACAGACAATATAAGATGAGAAATGCAGAATCTGTAAGATGCATGGAAAGAGCAATTTCATGGTAGACATCATCGATCATCTTATAGAGAGAATCAAATTCTTTTAAGGTACGATTTTGTTTTGATTTCATAGTAATTTCCTTTCTTGAAATATAGTAATAATATATAGTCCGAAATCAGACTAGAAAATTATAATAATTATAGTCCGAAATCAGACTTGTGTCAATTGCTATTTCACGGAAAATCACTTTACGAGGTCAATTGAATCGGTTAAAATAAAGAGTCAGAGAATAATATATAACCTAAGAAGGAAGTTAGATCAAAGAAGGAAGTTACATATGAAATTTGCCTACGATATTCCAGATTCATTCTGGAGTTTATTTCGTTCGATGAACAGGGAACTTTACATGGAAGCTCTGCTAAAGATCAACGAAGAATATGAATATAACAATTATTATTTAAGTAAAGAAGTATGCCTTCAGGTACTAGAAGACTGGAACGAAAGCCAGCGGATCTGGTTATCGCCTGAAGAATTTGAATCAGAAACTGATGCAAGCCAGACACCGCCAAACAGGATCTTAAACTGGCTGATCAAAACTGGCTGGTTAAAGAGGATTGAGGATTTCTCAACATTAACGACCAATATCATTATTCCAGATTATGCAGCGGTATTTTTAACAGCATTTGAGGAACTGGTCAATCCATCAACAGATGACACAGAAATCTACATCCAGAATGTATACGCGACATTGTTTTCATTCTGGCATGATAAGAAGATGAACTTAGCCATGTTAAAAACAGCATTAGTTAACACAAAGAAATTAAATAAAGCCCTGCAGGATATGCTTCACAACATGGATCATTTCTTTGGCCGACTGTTAAAACAGAAATCATACGAAGAAGTTTTAGCAGAACATTTGGAAGGATATGTCGAAGAGATTGTCGAGAAGAAATACCATATTTTAAAGACAAATGATAACTTCTATCTATATAAAAACGACATCAAGAAATGTTTAAGAGAAATGCGAGAAGACATTCTATGGATGGAGCAGGTACAGAAGAAAGCAGACAAAGAAAAAGGTGAAGATGTCTTAAGCATCATCAATGCGATCGAGCGTGGATTTGATGATATTGAACATCGAATTTCCAACATGGATAAAGAACATTCCAAATATATCAGGGCAACGGTAACCCGTATGAATTACATGTTAAATGGAGAATCCGACACAAGAGGTCTGATGATCCAGTTATTAAAGACGATTGGTGATTCGAAGGACAGCGAGGAAAAGATTGAGAAAGTCGGTCAGAGCATGAACTTATCTCATTTCGAAGTGCTTTCAGAGAAGTCTTTATATAAGAAGAGAAAACGAAGAGACTTTGCAAGTCAGGTAGAGGAAGAACAGCAGCAGGAAGAATTATCAAGAGAAGATGTGCTAAGACTTAACAAGATTCATACGAGATTCAGTCAGGAAGAGATCGAAGATTTTGTGGAATCTTATATGGAAGATGACCATATGGAAGTGAAAGACATCGATATTACTGATGAAGAAGCATTTGAGAAACTGATTCTTGCTTATGATTACAGCACAAGAAGAAACAGCAAATATAAAGTGATCGAGAGAGAAGATGAGTTGATCGATAATGGAAGTTATCGTTACCCGGCATTAACATTTGTAAGGAGGGAACCAAAATCATGATTCCATACTATGATGAATTAAATGATGAAGAAAAAGATGCGGTGACCAAAGTCATCCGTACTCTTTTGAGACAGACATTTATATTAGAAAGAAAATACGATAAAAAAAGTGGAAGACTTACATACAACAAAGAATTTAGGACAGTCGATCTGCATCAGGAGTTTTTAAGAGAATACTTTAAGATTTCAGGAATTACATTAAGAGAAAATCTGCATCTTGGAGTCTTTTATATTGAAGGTGAAACCGTGATCGGAGAAAAGATTTCCAGATTATCAACCATTTATCTTTTGATCTTAAAATTATTGTACGATGAACATATGGCAGAGGCATCATCAAATACAAGTGTGTATACATCCTTAGGAGAAATCCATGAGAAGATCAACGATTTTCATTTAATGAACACACTTCCATCGATTACAGAGATGCGACGTTCCATTGCATTATTAAAGAGATATCAGATCATCGAACCTCTCGATGTGTTAGAAGAATTAAACGAAGAAACAAGAATGATGATCTATCCATGCGTGAATGTTGTGTTACTAGGCGATGATATCCGCAGATTGATCGAAAGTTTCAGTAAGGAGGGAATAGACAGTGAGTTCAGTGAAGACGAATCAGCCGTTTTTGGCACTATCGAAGATATGCCTGAATAACTGGCATTATATAGATCAGAAAGTATTAACATTTAATAACGGAATCAACTTTTTTACCGGACATTCCGGAAGTGGAAAATCAACTGTGATCGATGCGATGCAGATCGTGTTATATGCAAATACAGATGGCCGTGGATTCTTTAACAAAGCGGCAGCAGATGATTCCGACCGAAATCTGATCGAGTATTTAAGAGGAATGGTTGCGGTTGGAGAGAAAGACGAAGTTACTTATTTAAGAAATAAAAACTTCTCCACAACGATTGTGCTTGAGTTTATTCAGACAGAATCAGAGGAAAAAGAATGTTTAGGAGTCGTATTTGATGTAGATACAGCAAGAAATGATACATCCCGATTATTTTTCTGGCATAAAGGTGGTATTTTAGAAAATCATTATCGTACTGAAGAACATGCAATGACGATTTCTGAACTTCGCAAATATATGCAGAAGAATTTCAAAAAAGAAGATTTCTATTTTGGAACAAGTAACGAGAGATTCCGAAAACAGATGTATGATATTTATCTTGGCGGTCTTGATATGGAGAAATTCCCAAGATTGTTTAAACGTGCGATCCCATTTAAAATGAATATCAAACTCGAAGATTTTGTGAAAGAATACATTTGCATGGAGCAGGACATTCATATTGAAGATATGCAGGAAAGCGTCATGCAGTATGGAAGAATGCGTCAGAGAATCGAAGATACATTAAAGGAAGCAAGGAGCTTAGAAGAGATCAAAGAAAGTTTTGATAAATTTAAGATCAAAAAAGAAGAACAGGATTACTGCCAGTACCGCATGAATAAACTGGATGTTTTAAAATTAAAATCAGACATTCATTTATTACAGAAAAAGATTGAAGATGGGGAAAAGGAATTAAAGACAGAGGAAGAAAATGAGACGGTCCTCGAGAAGAAATTGGAACAACTTTCCAAAGAATACGATGCATTGGTAGCACAGATCGCAGGAAGTGGATATGATCAGATCACAACGAGAAAGAAAGACGTTCAGGAATTATTAGGACAGCTAAATCATTCTGTACAGCGTTGGGAACAGACATCAAAAAGTTTAAAAAAATGGTGCGAGCTTGATATCACACCAAATCAGGCAATCTGGGATATTGAGAAATTTGAACAGGGAAATATCACAGAAGATGATTTGAATCGCTTGAAACATACATTGGATATCTTGAGAAAAGAAACCGAAGAAGAACGACAGGATAATACATCCACATTAAGAGCTTTAAAGAAACAGGAGAAATCCATTTCAGATGAGTTGAAAGAACTGAAAAAGGGTAACAAAGCATATCCAAAAGAAGTTCTCGATGCAAGATATGAATTACAGACGAAATTAAGTGAAAAACGAGGGAATTTTGTAAAAGTAAATGTACTTGCTGACCTTCTTGATATGAAAGATGAGACATGGCATAAAGCAGTCGAAGGTTATTTAGGATCCAATAAACTGACATTGATCGTGGAACCGAAATACGTTAAAGATGCCATGGAAATCTATCGTGATATGGATCAGAAGAAATACTGGAGGATTTCGATCGCAGATACGCAGAAGATTAACAAGCAGGATATCAAAGTTGAGGAAAATGCGTTATCAGAAGAAGTTCTTGCAGAAGAATCTTATGTGAAAAAGTTGATAGAATCATTAATGGGAAGAGTGATCAAATGTGAAACGATCGATGAGTTAAGAAAATGTCATACAGGTATCACACCAGATGGAATGTTATATAAGAACTTCCAGTTAAAACGATTAGATCCAAAGCAGTATACAAGAAACTCTTACATTGGAGATAATAGTTTACGCCACAGGATCAAAGAATTAGAAAAAGAAAAAGATAAGATCTTTGACAAGATAGATCCATTGGAAAAAGAAGTTTTAAGTGCAGACGTTATCTTAAAGTATGAATATCTTCCACAGCCAGCCGAAGAGTATCTAAAACAACAGGAAACACTGGAACGTGCGAAAAAACGTCAGGAAGAATATGAAGATTTAGAAAATCAGCTGACGAAATTAAGAGAAGGTGCCTTAAAAGGTCTGGAAGAGGAAAGAGACCAGAACAGGGCAACACAGGAAGATTGCAAACGAGAGATCAATGAGATGAAAGAAACGATCTGGGCAACACAGAATGCGTTAAAAGAATGCAGACAGCAGATCATTGATCAGAATGAAGCATTGATCCGTGCACAGAATGAATTACCAGCAAATGGAGAGTATGACCAGCAGTTTACACAGGAAATCGAGAAGACAGATACAGACGACTATGAACGTCTCAAAAAACGTGCAGCAAGAAAATACTATGATGCTGGAACGAAGAAGGAAGAAGAATATCGAAAACTTGTGGAAGTCAGAACGGCATATTTAAGAGAGTATCCAAACCGTACATTTTCAGCTATTGATGAGAACAATGATGCATATGATAAACTTTACAACGAATTGTCTTCTGATCATATGGAAATCTATCGTGAAAAAGCTGCAAAACAGGCAAAGACAGCGATGGAACATTTTAAAGATGACTTTGTCTATAAGATCCGAAGTGCAATCCGTGAAGCTTATCAGCGAAGAGATGAATTAAACCGTATGATCAGCGGCCTTGATTTTGGTAAAGATAAATATCAGTTTAAGATCACAAGAAATACAGGCACTGACGGAAAATATTATCCAATGTTTATGGATGATTCCCTGAATATCGACCCATCTGTTTTAAATACAACAATGGATGACCAGATGAATCTTTTCTCTATGGAACATGAAAATAAATATGGAGAGTTGATGAATGAACTGATCGAAATCTTTATCCCGCCAGAAGGTGCAAGTGCCGAAGAATTAGAAAATGCAAAACATGATATGAAGAAATATTCTGACTATCGTACATATTTATCTTTTGATATGGAACAGATCGTCGATGGGGATGAAAAATTAACGATCGGATTAAGCAAGATGATCAAGAAAAACTCCGGTGGAGAAGGACAGAACCCATTATACGTTGCTCTTCTTGCAAGTTTTGCACAGACCTATGGAATTCATCTTTCACCAAAAGTACGCAGAAATCCAAGTATCCGACTGGTGGTCTTAGATGAAGCGTTTTCTAAGATGGATGCAGAGAAAGTTGCAAGCTGTATTGACCTGATAAGGAGTCTTGGATTCCAGGCGATCATCAGTGCGACAAACGATAAAATTCAAAATTATCTGGAAAATGTAGATAAAACTTTTGTATATGCAAATCCAAATAAGAAAAATATTTCCATTCAGGAATTTGAGAAATGTGAATTTGATAATTTAGTGACAGAAGAGTAGAGACAATCAAGGTACAAGGAGCAAAAGGATGAAAAAAAATTGCGATTAAAAACATTTCGTAAAAATATAATTCAATTGTTAATATTTCTAGGAATTTTTATTGTATTTGGTTTTGAGTATTGTAATTGATATAATCAATGAGAGAAAACAGTCTTGACATCCAATCATCGTTCACATATAATTAAAACCAATAGAAATAGTAGGAAATACAAACTAGCGGAAGCTTAGCATGGTCAGATAAATGCCAGGCTCCGCTAGTTTATTCTAATTATAAGGAGAAAGAAATGTTAAATCAGTTTTCAAGAACAGAACTATTACTTGGAAAAGAAGCACTCGATAAATTAGCTGGCAGCAGAGTTGCTGTCTTTGGAATCGGTGGTGTTGGTGGATATGTATGCGAAGCCTTAGTACGAAGCGGTATCGGTGAGTTCGACCTTATTGATGATGATAAAGTCTGCTTAACAAACCTAAACCGCCAGATCATTGCAACAAGAAAAACAATCGGAAAATACAAAGTAGAAGTGATGAGAGACCGTATCTTAGAGATCAATCCAGATGCGAAAGTCAACGTTCACAAATGCTTCTTTTTACCTGAAAATGCAGAGGAATTTCCATTTGAGGAATATGACTACATCGTTGATGCTGTTGACACAGTAACAGCAAAAATCTCATTAGTTATGGCAGCAAAGGAAAAGAATGTACCGATCATCAGCAGTATGGGAGCTGGAAATAAATTAGATCCAAGCCAGTTTAAAGTGGCAGATATCTATAAGACAAAAGTATGCCCTCTTGCAAAGGTTATGCGAAGAGAGTTAAAGAAGAGAAGAGTTAAGAAATTAAAAGTTGTATACTCTGAAGAAATGCCGATCAAACCTAAAGACGATATGGCAAACAGTTGCAGAACAAACTGTATCTGTCCTCCAGGAGCAAAACATAAATGTACAGAAAGAAGAGCGATCCCAGGTAGTACAGCATTTGTACCATCTGTCGCAGGACTGATCATTGCAGGGGAAGTTGTGAAGGATTTATGCAAGGCGTAAAAGATGTAACAAAACAAGCTTTTATCAAATCCATACCGATCATGTGCAGCTATGTATTTGTCAGTATGGCATATGGAATGATGATGGAGAATGCTGGATTTGCGTGGTATTATTCGCTTTTTACAAGTCTTACTGTGTATACAGGAGCATTCCAGTTTGTCCTGATCACATTTTTAAGCAGTGGGGCATCCATTGTGACGATCGCAGTGACGGCACTCTTGATGAACAGCAGGCAGAGTTTTTACAGTCTTTCATTTTTGGAGATATTCCGAAAGATGGGAAGAAAGAAACTTTATATGATCCATACGATGACAGACGAAACGTATGCAGTAAACTGTACGATCGAAGACAAAGATGAAAACAGCAGAAAAGAGATGTTTCTTGTCGCATTCTTCAGCAGATGTTACTGGATGTTTGGAGCTGTGATGGGAGGTTTGATCGGGCAATTGATTCCATTTGAATTAACAGGGATTGATTTTTGTATGACTGCATTATTTATCATCATTTTTATCGATCAATGGGAAAAAGCGGACAAGCATTTTCCAGCGATTGCAGGAATCTTGATCGCGATCATCGCATTACTGATCTTTGGGCAGACCGCATTTATGCTGCCAGCCTTAGTGATCGTTTCTGGAGTTTTGATCTTCTGGAACAGTAAACAGCAGGAAAGTTAGACAGAAAGGGGAAGAAAAATGAATGCAAAAATGGCAGTGATCGCAATCTTAGTTTCAGCCGTGATCACATTTGGACTTCGAGCCCTCCCTTTTCTTGTATTTCAAGAAGGAAAAGAACTTCCAGATAAGATCAAACGATTAGGAATGGTGTTACCATCTTCGATCATGGCAGTGCTGATCGTATATTGCCTAAAAGATGTCGGAGATGATTTTGTGGCAGACGGATTATGGAAATTAATTGCAGCACTGATCACAGCAGTTAGTTATAAGTGGAAACATAATACTTTGATCAGCATTTTACTTGGAACAGTGAGTTACATGCTATTCTTACATTTCTTTGGATAAAATAAGATAGGACATAAATACAGGAGAGATATATGGCAAGAGAAATAGAAACAAAATGTATTCATTTAGAAGAAAAAGAAGACTCGACCCACCACTATGGTGCGATGACATACCCAATCTATCAGACAGCAACTTACGCACATCCAGGTGTTGGACAAAGTACAGGTTATGATTACAGCCGCTTACAGAATCCAACAAAAGAACATTTAGAGAAAACAGTTGCTTCTTTAGAAAATGGAATCGATGCATTAGCATTTTCATCTGGAATGGCAGCGATCACACTGATGATGGAATTATTTAAACCAGGAGATCATCTGATCGTTGATGCGGATTTATATGGTGGAAGTATCCGTTTATTTAATCACGTTTCAGAGAAAAATGGAATTGAATTCAGCAGCGTAGATTGTTACAAAGAAAATGTCGCAGGATATATCAGAGAAAATACAAAGGCAGTTTACATCGAAACACCGACAAATCCAATGATGAATGTCACAGATATCAAGGCATTAGCAGAAATCACAAAGGAACATAACCTTCTTCTGATCGTTGACAATACATTTTTATCCCCATATTTCCAGAATCCATTAGATCTTGGAGCTGATATCGTTGTACACAGCGGAACAAAATATCTTGGGGGCCACAATGATACACTGGCTGGTTTCTTAGTGACAAATAGAGAAGATATCAGTGAAAGATTCCGATTCCTGATCAAGACAACAGGAGCCGGATTAGCACCATTTGATTGTTTTCTGATCCAAAGAGGAATCAAGACATTAGGAGTCCGTATGGACCGTGCACAGGAAAATGCGATAGAGATCGCTAAATGGTTAAAGAAACAGGATATTGTAGGGAAAGTTATTTATCCAGGATTTGAAGAACATTCAGGATATGAGATCATGAAGAAACAGGCAAGAGGATTTGGAGCAATGCTTACCTTTGAACTTACGAAAAAAGAGTATGCATTTGAAATTCTTGAAAATGTTAAAATGATCAAATATGCAGAGAGCTTAGGAGGAGTTGAAACATTGATCACATATCCAGCAACACAGACACATGCAGATGTTCCAGAAGAGATCCGAGTAAAAAATGGAATCACAGACTGTGTGTTAAGAATGTCTGTTGGAATTGAGAATATCAAAGACTTATTAAACGAGCTGGAACAGGTATTTGCAAAAGTACGAGGTGAATAAGATGCCAGAGAGAAACTTAAATTTTGATGAGCATGTAGATCGAAGAAATACAGATTGTCTAAAATATGATTTTGCCAAACGCAAAGGACTGCCAGAAGATGTGCTTCCATTATGGGTTGCGGATATGGATTTTAAAACTTCTTCTTATATAGAAGATGCCTTGGTAGAACGTGCAAAACAAGCAATCTTTGGATACAGTGAGGTGCAGACTCCATATTTTAATGCAGTCAGCAATTGGATGAAGACACACCACAACTGGGAAGTCAAAGAGCGTTGGCTTGTAAAAACACCGGGAGTTGTCTTTGCACTTGCGATGGCAGTCAAAGCATTTACAAAGCAGGGAGATCACGTGATCATTCAGTCTCCGGTCTATTATCCATTTTCCGAAGTGATCACAAATAATGAAAGAAATGTGGTAAGCAGTGATCTTTATTTTGGGGATGATAACCGCTATCATATGGATTACGAAGATTTTGAGAAAAAGATCATTGAAAATGATGTCAAACTATTCTTATTATGTAATCCGCATAATCCAGTCGGGCGTGTCTGGACAAAAGAAGAATTAGAGAAGGTTGGAGATATCTGTTTAAAACATAACGTACTTGTTGTCAGTGATGAGATTCATGCGGATTTTGTGTTTAAAGGAAAACATCAAGTCTTTGCAGCGATCAAAAAAGAATATGAAGATATCACGATGACATGCACCGCACCAAGCAAGACATTTAATCTTGCAGGACTGGCTTTATCAAATATCTTTATTCCAAATAGGAAATTAAAACATAGATTTAAAGCTGAACTAAGCGCAGCAGGAACAAATCTGCTGGGAGTTATGGGATTAGTTGCCTGCCAGACGGCTTATGAAAAAGGAGAAGAATGGTATTGTGCCATGAAATCCTATGTGCAGGCCAATATTGAATTTACAAAACAATATGTCCAGGAAAAACTATCGGGTGTGAAAATGATCGATCATGAAGGTACTTACCTTGTGTGGCTTGACTTCAGAGACACAGGACTTAATGTGGATGAGTTAGAAGATTTGATCATTCATAAGGCAAAACTATGGTTAGACAGTGGAAAGATCTTTGGAAAGAGCGGAGAAGGATTCCAGAGAATCAATGTGGCATGTCCAAGAAGTACAGTCAAAGAAGCTTTAGATCGAATCAGGGTAGCATTGATGGAAATTTCATAAAATATTTATAGGAGAATCCTGCAAGGAAAAACCTATAATAAAAAAGACATAAAAAATGTTGACAACGACTATACATGGTTGTATAATCTAAAACATAGAAAACCTAGTAGAAATATAGGAAATCAGAAAGGAGCGAAAACATATGAGAATAACCGTAGTGACACAGAAGAAAGATGGCAAATGTTGTTGTTGCTGTCAGGAGACATATATGAATATGGGTTCATTTTCATATGAGTAAAGCTACGATTTAAGATATAGAACAAAGAAATATTATAGAATAGAAGTTAAAACAGCAAACATTATGGAGGTTTAAAATTATGAGTAAGATCACAGAAAGTGCATTAGAATTAATCGGAGGAACACCACTTCTTAAAGCAGATAGATATGCAGATAAAGCAGGAGTTAAAGATGCAACAATCCTTGCAAAACTTGAGTATTTAAATCCAGCAGGATCAGTAAAAGACCGTATCGCATTAGCAATGATCGAAGATGCAGAGAAGAAAGGTCAGTTAAAACCAGGATCAACGATCATCGAGCCAACAAGTGGTAACACAGGAATCGGTCTTGCAGCAGTTGCAACAGCAAAAGGATACAGAGCAATCCTTACACTTCCTGATACAATGAGTGTTGAAAGAAGAAACTTATTAAAAGCTTATGGTGCGGAATTAGTATTAACAGAAGGTGCCAAAGGAATGAAAGGTGCCATCGCGAAAGCCGATGAACTTGCAAAAGAGATTGATGGAGCAGTTATCTTAGGACAGTTCGTGAACCCAGCAAACCCAGCTGCACATAAAGCAACAACAGGACCAGAGATCTGGGATCAGACAGATGGTAAAGTAGACATCTTCGTAGCAGGTGTTGGTACAGGTGGAACATTAACAGGTGTGGGTGAATACTTGAAAGAACAGAACCCAGATGTTAAAATAGTGGCAGTTGAACCTGCAACATCTCCAGTATTATCAACAGGAAAAGCTGGAGCACATAAGATTCAGGGAATCGGTGCAGGATTCGTACCTGACACACTGAATACAAAGATTTATGATGAGATCATCACAATCGAGAATGAAGATGCATTTACAGAAGGAAGAGCATTCGCACACAGCGAAGGAATCTTAGTTGGTATTTCTTCAGGAGCAGCTCTAAAAGCAGCTACAATCCTTGCAGAAAGACCAGAAAACAAAGGAAAGACAATTGTAGCATTACTTCCAGATTCAGGAGACAGATACTTATCTACAGCATTATTCGCTGAAGACTAAGAATAAAGAGGAAAGAATATGGAAATCACGGTACAGCAAGTAGAATTACTGTCCGATGATGATTATATCTATCTTGATGTACGAGGTGAGATCGCATACCAGCATGGACATATACCTAAGGCTTACGAATGGGCTGGTGATTTCTCCCGCATTGAGGAACTTCCAAAGGATAAGAGACTGATCGTATATTGCAACTATGGAGAGAAAAGTGCCCCGATTGCTGAGCAATTAAGACAGGAAGGGTATGAAGCTTTTAACTTATCCGGCGGTTACCGAGAATGGTTATTACATGTGACATCCCAAAAAGAACAGATGCAGGACGTTTCAAAGGACGGATGGCATCTGTTTTCGTCTACAGAAGAATTAACACCAGACGAGGTCAAACGATATGATCGTCAGATCATCCTGCCACAGGTAGGAAGTGACGGACAAAAGAAGTTAAAGAAATCAAAAGTTCTGATCATCGGAGCCGGAGGCCTTGGAGCACCAGCGGCTTTATATCTTGCAGGAGCAGGAGTTGGAACGATCGGAATTGTGGATGCAGATGATGTCAGTGTGTCTAATCTGCAGAGACAGATCATTCACACAACGAAAAGAGAAGGAACGAATAAGGCAGAGTCTGCCAAGAAATCAATGCTTGAATTAAACGAGCATATCAAGGTAAACACATATCCAGAGTATTTGTATGCGGATAACGCAGAAGAATTGTTCAAAGAATACGATTTTATCATTGATGCTGTGGATAACTTTGAGACGAAGTTTTTGATCAATGATACCTGTGTGTTGTTGAAGAAACCATTTTGTCATGCAGGAATCTTACAGTTTCAGGGACAGGTTATGACTTATGTTCCAGAAAATGATCAGCCATGTTACAGATGCATCTTTGAGGAGATTCCAGAAAGCGGTTCTGTGCCAAACTGCAGCCAGGCAGGGATCATAGGAGCAGTCGCAGGGATCATTGGATGTATTCAGGCCCTAGAAGCGATCAAATATCTGTTAGGAATCGGGGAATTGCTGACGGGTAAAATGCTTGTGATGGATGGATTAACGATGAATACAAGGGTAGTCAAATTCCCATCAAAGAATAAGAACTGTCGTGTTTGCGGGGAACATGCAGATATTATGAGCGTAAAAGAAAACCGAATGGAATATGTCGGGGCAGCATGTGCGATAAAATAATAATATAAAAATATATGGGGGCAGAACTTAGATTCTGCCCTCTTATAAATTTATGTAAAAGGAGAACTATGAAATAAACGGGAGTTCTTCTTTTTTTGGCTAAAAAATTACCACATTTAAAAAAAGATTTTTTACCGTATTTCTTTTTGCATCATATAAAATGTACCGCATTAAAAAGTCCGTTGTTGATAAGTTGAGTTTAGCATTCCATGCTATACTAAATCCAAGTTAAACAACAGGAGGTGCAAAAAAGAAAGTCATTAAATTTGAAAGGACCAATAACATGAAACGTTCAAAAGATAAATTTTATATGAAACAGATTTTTGACTGTATTTCAGATGGAGAGATCATTGCAACTGGAAAGATTGCCAAAGAGATCGGATTATCTGAAAAGTCTGTCAGGAATCGGTTAAATGAATTGAGTGACTTCTTATTAGAAAATAATCTTGGAGAAATTCAGCGGAAACCACGAGTTGGAATCTGGCTGGAAGCAAATGAAAATCAAAAAGAAGAAATACAAAAAGCATTATCAGATGAAGATCTGCAAGTAGGAAATTATGATCCAAGAGATAGAGTAAATGAGACATTAAAGATATTTTTTAATCTGCGGCCATGGCAGACAATGACAACACAGAAACTGGCTGAGAAGTTATTCTTAAGTGTTCCAACAATGCTGAAAGTATTAAAGGAATGCGAAGAATGGCTGGAAGTATATCACATTTCCCTTGTGAATGAAAGAGGAAAGGGATATCGGCTCAAAAGTGAAGAAAATGAATACAGAGTTGCATTAAAGAATCTGATCATGATGAAGAAACCAGGAGAAGAGATCAAAGAGAATATAGATTATTTCTTTTCTAACATTGATGTTTCTGCGATCAGAAAATGTATCATTCAAACAGAAAACGAATGGGATTACCATTTCACAGATGAATCATTTTATGAGATCTTAATTTATTGTTGCATCGCGTATAAGAGAAAAGAGCTTGCATTACCATTAGTCAGCGATTATTTTCCAGAGGAATTAAAAATTCTTAAGAAATATAATGAATATGCATTTACGGTAGCAATCTTTGAAAAATTAGAAGAAGTATTTCATGTACATTTTTTGACAGAAGATGTTTTGTTTTTATCAATTCAGATTTTATGTTCAAAGTTTATTGGAATATCAGATGTAGATGTGACATTAAGTCAGGTAAAGAAGTTTGAAACAAAATAGTAGAGGACAGCCGAAAAACAAAGAACACGACAAATAA